>Ga0233374_1000029_pt1 | contig 41062 bp, 68 predicted proteins | sample ElkDunMinimDraft_FD_180688 | JGI IMG/M metagenome (GOLD analysis project Ga0233374, IMG submission 180688) | Fecal eukaryotic communites from dung pellets of Tule Elk in California, USA - Elk Dung E1 | ecosystem: Host-associated > Mammals > Digestive system > Large intestine > Fecal | place...
CTCTGCCAGTTTTGCGTTCGACATTTTCAGGTGAGCTTTGCGGCGTTTACACCATTCCAAGAGATCGTGTGCGGACAGAGCAACAAAGTTTGGCCCGTCGCAAGATTCGCCCAATTTAGGGCAAGTAATACACTCAAAATACATTTTCAGCCCTCCAAAACGCTGCTGCTTCATAAGTGAAGTGGTTTACTTCGGAAGTGAAGCGGATGCTTCACTTCTGCGTATTGAAAAAATACGCTTCTCTATGGTAGGCTGAAATCAGATCAGAAGTGATCTATCAGCCCTGCGCGGTGCGGGGGCGATCGGTTGGCGCTGGACGCTCCCGCACATCCTAATAGTCAGAATAATTTTAATTCATCGATTAGTGTTGCAACCCTTACATTATTTTAGTATAGTAAAGTAAGAACGTAAGTTCGTGTTACTATGAAAGGATTGAAGGTGTAATGAGTAAAGATGAAATCGTACAAAAAATTATTGAAAAATTAGAAATCTGCGAAGATAAGTTATTGTTAGACTTGATAGATCAGTTACTTACCAAAAGCCTCTAAGGTATCTAACATTTGATTTACACCATTCAATTTTACAGATTCCATATTATAAATCTTCTCGACGACGGAACGGAACTCCGAGTCGGCTCTCATACGGACAATGATGCTTGCAAGAGTGTCATTGTCATTTTTTTGTTCTTCGGTAATTTTTTCTTCAATAAGATCGGACTTCTGAATACCGAAGTAATTCGCCAGCATTTCGATTCTATCAATGCGCGGGTACTTCTTCGCTTTCATCCAATCGTTAAATGTAGTCGCTGCTACACCGACGATCTCAGCAAGTTCTTTCTGCGTCTTTCCGCAGCGTTCTACATAGTAGGCAAGATTCTTCGCCAGGGTTTCCTTATTTCCGATGTTAGTCATGGTATCACCACCTCTCTGTGAATATACAATACACCAAATCCGCTAAAAAGTAAATATTTTTTTCAAAAAATCCGCTAAAAGGGGTTGACAAAATTATTTCAGAATAGTATTCTATGCTCGTAAGTTAATCCGCTTTAAGCGGACTGGAGAAAGGAGGAACCGCGATGCCGAAAATGACATTGAGAGCAGCGCGAGTAAACAAGGGTTACGGCCAGAAAGAGGCCGCAAAACTGCTGAAAGTAAGCAATAAGACGCTCTCCAGTTGGGAGAATGGTCTAACCTTCCCCAATGCTGAAAAGATCAAGGCCATTTGTGAGACCTACGAAGTTTCCTATAATGACCTTAATTTTTTACCCAACAATCCGCTTTAAGCGGATAATAAACAAAGGGAGGCGGTAGAATGAGCCAAAATAAAGAGCCGAGGGGCTATGACCTTCTAAAAACTCTGGTCGATCTATACGCCGACCAAATGGGCGTAAAGATCAAGTACGAAATCATAAAAGGAGGGACAAAGGATGCTTAACCCAGCAGTTTATGTCTGCTCCGGGTGCGGAGCGATCATCCGCGAGGGCGAGGCAGTCTGGCACATCCTGGGCGAACAGTTTTGTCAGGAGTGCATCAATAAAGCCAGAGAGGAGGCCGTTCTGTATGATGCTGACTGACCGTTTGATTCTGACAGAAGAAAACTATTATGGCAAAGAGGCTAACGAAGCCTATTTCAGCGTGAGCCAGTATAAGGATTTCGTGAAATGCCCGGCTATGGCGATGGCAAAGATCAACGGCGAATATACCCAGGAGCGCACCCGCGCACTGATCCTGGGCAGCTACGTTGACGAAATGCTGACCGGCACAGCGGAATCTCTGGCAGAGTTCATCGAACAAAACCGAGCCGACCTGTTCAAGCGTAACGGCGAGCCGCTGGCCGATGTACTCCAGGCCGATAAGGCAATCGCCAGAGTCCGGCAGCAGCCTCTTATGATGAAATACTTAAACGCCCATCACCAGGTTATAGCGACTGGCGAAATCGAGGGCGTTCCTTTCAAGGGCAAGTTCGACAGCTACGCCCCTGGTGAGTTTATCGCTGACCTGAAATATCTGAAAAGTCTGCGAAGTCCGAATCTGTTTCAGAACATCGTGGATCATTACCGATACGATCTCCAGGGCGCGGTTTATCGGGAGCTTGTGCGGCAGCAAACGGGCGAAACACTTCCGTTCTATTTAGTGATCGCCACCAAGGAATCCCCGGCTCGGCTGGCTGTTTGTGAAATCAACAGCTATAACCTGGACAAAGCCCTGGACGAAGTGAAGCGGAACATTGAACGGTTCCAGCGTATCAAGCAGGGCGAACTCCCTGCGGAGCGTTGCGAGGAAGTCACTTGTGATTACTGCGCTGGTAGCAAAATCCTGACGGAGAGCATCGACCACGAACTGCTGGGCCTGTCCACGGCGCAGCTCCGCACCATGAACGGGGTGATCTGATGAAGCGGTATAAAGACGCGATCCTGGCGGCTATCATCGCCGCAATCTTCCTGGCCTGTCACATGGTCGTCGCTGAAATGGACAGACGCGAGGCGAGAGAAATGCAGCCCGATCCCGCTCCTGTTTACGAGGTGGTCGCAATCAGCGAACCGACGCTGGAGGCACCGGCGGAACCGGAACCTGAACCCGAAACTCCGGCAGTGGATGTTCCCGACATATATATCGGTAACACCGAACCCACCTACACCGAGGCGGAGCTGGAGGCCCTGGCAATCGTGATTTATCAAGAAGCTGGCGGCGATGCCTGTTCCGATGAAACTCGCATCATGGTCGGAAATGTGGTTATGAACCGCGTCGCGGACGAACGTTTTCCTGACACCATCGAAGAAGTGCTGCTGCAAAAGCAGCAGTACGGACGGCTTTACTGGACGGGTCTTGTGTGGCCGGAAAGAGCCAGCCAGAGCGTCGAGGCCCATGCGGTCGAGCGTGCTTATGACTGCGCTGAACGAGTGTTAGAAGGGGAACGGCTTCTGCCGGAGGATGTGATCTGGCAGGCAGAGTTTACCCAAGGAACAGAAATCGTTGCACATCAAGACGGATTCTATTTTTGCAGATAAAAAATTACAGCGAAAGGCGGTGTTTGAACGATGTATGTGCCTGATAACTACGACCAATGGAAACGGCACGACGCGGAACAGTGCCGACGGCTGAAAGAACTGCCGGAGTGCTACCACTGCGGCGAGCCGATCCAAGACGAGCATTATGTCGAGATCAACGACGAGTGCTATTGCTTCGATTGCATCAAAAATTACTATACCAAGCGTGTAGAAGATTATATCTGAAAGGAGACCATCAAGAATGGCAGTAGCTTGTATCTATGGACAGCCCGGTTCCGGTAAAACCGTGAACGCAACCCGGCTCCCCGGAAAATCCCTGCTTTTGAGCAGTGACAATTCAGCCCTGGTGCTGAAAAACTTCGACCGCCCGAATCTGACGATCAAGGAGGTCAAAAACTTCAAGGAGTTTGTCGAGGCTTTCGAGGCCGCCACTGCTACCAAGCAGTTCGACAACATCATCACCGACTGCCTTACCGACCTGATCGACGCTTATATCGTCGAAATCCGCGAGAACGGCTTCTCCGGCGATATCCGCCAGCACTATCTCGCGGTGTATACCAAGGTGAAGTTCCTTGTCCGTAAGGCGGCGTTCTGTGACACCAACTGCGTGTTTAACTGCTGGGAGGATATTGAAACCGTTACCTTGCCCTCTGGCGAGATCGTGAATCGCGTTTCTCCTATGCTCCCCGCGAAGATCAAACAGCAGGTGTGCGGCCTGTGCAACATCGTGGCCTATGTGACCTCTGCTAACGACGGCAAGGGCAATCGCCAGTGGTACTTCATCACCGAGGGCAATCCCACCGTCATGGCAAAGGATCAGATGTTCTTGCGAAAGAACTGTATGCCCGAGGATTTGTTCAAGGCACCCGAAAAGAAGAAAAACTGATCGCTGTAAAGCGAAAATACATTACAGAAAAACGGAGGTTTAAAACATGATTAACTGGCAGTATAACCCGCACGAATATGACGAAAACAGCTTCGCCCCGATTCCCGCTGGCGATCACCGCGTCCGCATCAACGATGTGGTCGAAAAGACTTTCAAGAGCGGTTCCCAGGGCTTCGAGATCACTCTGGATGTTTCCAGCCACGGCGGCAAGCTGTGGTATTACCTGGTTCTCGATCCCACCGACACCAAGAAAACCAATCAGCGCCTCGGCAGCTTCTTCGATTCCTTCGGCATCACAAACTACAACCTGGCACAGTATCAGAGCTGGAAGGGCAAGATCGGCGCTGTCCGCGTGAAGCATGAAGATTACAACGGCCAGCAGCAGGCCAAGGTCGCATTCCCTCTCTCTCGTAAGAACCAGGACAAGCTCCCTGCCTGGAAGGAATCTGGCAGCGGTGCCGCCGCTCCCGCTGGCTTCGCTCCCGCTTTCAATCCTATGGACGAGCTGCCCTTTAACTAAGCATGGGCATACAGCTTCGAGAGTATCAACAAGAGCTGTATGACAAAACGGTTGACGCATTCCGCCACGGTAACAAGCGTGTTCTTGTTACCGTGGGATGCGGAGCCGGAAAGTCCTACATCTTCGCAAAAATGGCGGAGCGCACCAAAGGCCCTGTTTTGGTGCTGACCCACCGCCGGGAGCTGCTGGATCAAACCGGCCAGCTATTCCGGGAGCATGGGATCGCTGCCAGAGTGGAAATGATTCTGACCGAAGCGAACCGCCTGGGGCAGTATGAAAAACCGGCGCTCATTATCACAGACGAGGCCCACCTGTCAAGGTCAAACTCCTGGATGAAAGTTCTCGACCATTACAGCACCTTTACCGTGGGCTTTACAGCCACTCCGATACGGCTGGACGGCAAGCCCCTGGGTGATATTTACGACGAGCTGGTAACGGGCGTTTCTGTCCGCTGGCTGATCGACAATCACCGGCTGGCCCCGTATGAGTATTACGCCCCTACCACTGTTGAAACAGACGGGCTGCGGGTGCAGGCTGGCGATTATGTGATAAAAGACCTGGAGCAGCTTATGACCGACAGGGCGATTTATTCCGATGTGCTGAAAAGCTGGGAGAGGTTAGCCAGGGGGCAGAAAACCATCGCCTACTGCGTGTCCGTGAAACACGCACAGGAAACGGCGGCTATGTTCCGCCAGGCTGGATATCCCGCCGTGGAGATTGACGGCGCGACACCGCCGAAGAAGCGCGCTGAGATCATGCGTGACTTCCGCGATGGCAAAATCATGGTGCTGTGCAACGTGGGCATTATCTCAGAGGGCGTGTCCATCGACGATGTAAGCTGCTGCCTGCTGCTCCGGCCTACCGAGAGCCATGCGCTGTACTGGCAGCAGGGCATGAGAGCGATGCGTTACCAGCCGGGCAAGGTTGCCACCATCATAGACTGCGTGGGCAACTACTCCAGAAATCCGCTGTTCGATGCCGACGTGGAGTGGAGCTTAACGCAGTCGGTACGAAAGAAACCCAGGATCAGCGACACGGGCGATTTCTTCATTCGCACCTGTCCTGAGTGCTTCATGGTTTTCAAAACAGCGCCTATCTGTCCGTTTTGTGGGACTGAATACCCGCTGCACCCCAGGGAAATCAAGGCCCGTCAAGATATCGAGCTTGCCAGGATCACAGCCCAGGAGGCCGAGGCGGCAGAACGCAAACGGAAACAGGCCCGGATGGAACAGGGCAAAGCGAAAACATTCCCGGAGCTGCTGGCGATCGGTCGCGAGCGCGGCTATAAGAACCCGGCGGCATGGGCGATGCAGGTAATGAGAGGGAGGTGCCGATGATGGCTGTATGCAGAAATCACGGGAAATACGGCACCCGAGTACATCGTATTTGGTGCCGAATGAAGCAACGATGCTATGACAAAAACCTGAAAGCCTACAAGAACTACGGCGGCAGAGGGATTTCGGTTTGTGAGGAATGGCAACAGTTTTTGCCCTTTTATGAATGGGCTATGGCTAACGGTTATAGCGATGATCTTACTCTTGATCGAATTGATGTGAACGGCAATTACGAGCCATCTAATTGTAGGTTTGCAACGCGGAAAGAGCAGGCGAACAACAAGCGTACAACCGTTCACCTGACTTTTCGCGGCGAAACTCACAGCGTTAAAGAATGGAGCGAGATTACGGGCATTCCTCGCACGACGATCCAAAACAGAGTATACGCAGGAAAGCCCGTCGAACAAGTTTTAGCCTTGTCGCACGCCGAGAACGGGAGTGTGTGTTTATGAACCCCGAAACCAAGCTCCAGAACCGCATCATCGCCGCCCTGTGTGCTAACGGCTGCGTCGCCCGAAATCACACGGTCGGCCAGTTCTATACGAAATACGGTGGCACCGTGAACATCGGCCACCATGGCGAGGCGGATATCTGGGGCCACCGTATCTCGGACGGCAAAGCGTTTTATATCGAAGTAAAGCTCCCTGGGGAGTTCCCCAGAACAGATCAGTTTGCTTTCCTGGAGGCTATGCGAAACTCCGGCGCTCTGGCCGGATGGTGTACCTCCGTAGAGGGAGCATTAAAAATCGTGGAGGTGAACTGAATGTTTATAACAGCGATATTATCGGCGCTGGCGGCCACCATCGGTGTGTGCTTGGTAGCTCTGTTTCTCAAATGGATCATCGCACAGGTCGGCGCAGTGATTTTCGCAATGCTTATGGTAGGCTTTTCGCTCCTGTTTCTTTTACTCGGAGGCGACGAAGATGGATAACAATATAGGCTTTGAAAACCTCGCCAATGCGATCATCACGCAGGCGGCGGTGGATTATCGGAGAGAATACGATATCCTCCAGAAACGGCCAGGCGACCAGAACGCACAAGTGCGGCTGGCAAAGCTGACGGAGTTTTTCTATTCCGATTATTATTCCATACTCACGAAGGTCGATCCCGACTGGCTGATAGAGCAGATCGAGAAAACGCCCTTTGTTGAGCTTAGAAGAAAAACACGATGCTATTCCTACACCGGCGAATCTCACGGTGTAGACAGAAAGAAAGGTTAGTTTATGACGATCAAAGACAGCGGACAGCGCACCGCGTTCGATACCGGCGCTGTCCGGGATATGCACACCGGCAAAGGCCGCATGGATTTACTGCCCTGGGAGGCTCTGATCGAGGTATCGAAGCACTGCGAGGAGGGCGCGCTAAAATACGGCGAGCGGAACTGCGAAAAGGGTATTCCCATCCACAGCCTGATTGATTCCGCGTTCCGTCACCTGGCGAAGTACACCATGGGCATGAAGGACGAACCCCACCTGAGAGCGGCGGCATGGAATATCCTGTTTGCCCTCTATATGGAGCAGAAACACCCGGAAATGCAAGATATTCCGGCGATTTTGGAGGGAGAACAGCATGATTAAAAATGTCTGCGTTTACGGTCTTGAGAACAGCATCAAAGCCAGCAAGTACCCCATGGCGACCGATACCAGCAAATGCACGCCCAATATCACGAAGCGGACGCTGGCCCTGGCAGGCTGCGCCACCGGCACCGGGCATGACAACTTTTTGAACGGTATTGTCGTTCAGTTCGATCTCACGTTCAGCATCAAAGCCTGGACAGAGGCCGAGCGGTATCATTTCCTGGATTTCGTGTCCAGCCAGTCCACCATGCACCGCATCGCGCAGTTCGATATCGCCGAGCAGTGCAACGCGTATGTCCATGTTGGCACCGTCAGCATCGTAAAAAGTCTGCTGGATTGCTATAACAACGATCCCACGCCCGAAAACTATCTGCGGCTGTTGTATAACATCCCGGTCGGATTTATGCTGACCGCCCGTATGACGACCAACTACCGGCAGCTCAAGACTATCTACCAGCAGCGCAGAACACACCGCCTGCCTGAGTGGCGCGCGTTCTGCGAGTGGATCGAGACCCTGCCCCACGCCGAGTTCATCACCAGCGGGGTGGAACGGTAAAGGGCGAGAGACGCGCTAACACCCCACCTTTGACAAGGGAGGGGGTGACGAAATGAGTCTGAAAGAGTTGGCAAAGGATATCGGTCTGTGCATCCTTGGCGCGCTGCCGGTGTTCCTGTACGCGATGTTCTTTATGCTGATTAGCTGAGTGTAAGAAACCGGCCCCGCAGCGGTATATCTGCGGGAGAAAGGAAGAACAGAATGGATAGCGATTTAATATCCCGCAGTGCATTGATTGAAAGATTCAATGACCTGGGCCTGGGTGAATATGATCCATCCAAAATTATTGTTCCCGATGGTATTTACGCCGTGATAAAGACCGAACCCGCAGCGGTTGTTCGCTGTAAGGAATGCCGAAATAGTATGCTGTGGCGAAAACCGCTTAACGATGTGATAGGTGATTGCCTGATTCGCAAAATGTATAGCGATGATGAACTGTTTTGCCAGGTTGGCGAAAATGATTTTTGTAGTTACGGAGATAGGAGAGATAACCGATGAACGGTGATTTGATTTCCCGGAGTGCGCTTGTACGATTCGGATATACGCACTTGGTTCGTGTTATATCCGGCGATAAGGAGTTAGGTACCAAGAGGCTATCGGAAATCCCTGCCGTGGATGCGGTGGAGGTGGTCAGATGCAGATATTGCGTTAACTGGAAAAAGGCCAAGATGAACAGCCAAGGCTATCTGATTTGCCCTGTAAGCGGCATGAAAATTATGGCAGATCGCTTTTGCAGTTACGGAGAACGGAGGGCTGACAATGCCGATTGAACTGAAACCGTGTCCGAAGTGCGGTAGAGAGCCAGAACGGCAAATCGTTACCTTCCATCTACCTACATTTGAGGAAGATACGATCATGCGGCGCTTTAGCTGCCCTCGGTGCAAGATGGCTGGAAAGGCGTGTGTGAACATAGCCGATGCGGTTGAAGCATGGAACAGGAGGGCTGACATTGGATAACCATACTGCAACCGAACTGGCCTATCAAAACGGCTATGAACAGGGGAAGAAGGATGCTGTGCGGCATGGGCGGTGGGAGTTGGGACACGTTGAACCCGGATATTTTACCCCCGGCGGCAATAGACCGTGGGTCTGCTCCGAGTGTGGACGGGTTAAATCTTGGATGCTCGATAGGCCGAGGGACAACTACTGCCCCAACTGCGGAGCGAAGATGGATGGTGACAGCCATGCCGATGTATGAAAAATCTATCAATCTGGCCCTGCGGCATATCAAGGTAGCGAGAGATAACTTCGCTCTGCGCCATGAGTTAGATTTCGATATCGACTGGGCTATGGAACAGTTCGATCATGCTCTGGATATCCTGGAGCGGCTAAAAACCTATACGCCGGAGGAATAGAAAGGGTGAACAATGTGTGGCCCTGTTAAGCTCAAACGATTTCAAAGTGCTGGGTGACGCTTTGAGAAAACATCATTCGATCACCCTGGAACGAACGCTGGGCAACGTTCACATAGAGGCCCGGACGGTGATGCTGCCCGAAGCCTGGGAACGCGAGTTTGGAATCCAGATGCGCGTCCAGGTCGGCGGTATGCTCTGGCTCCAGACCTTTGATAACGTGGATGCTGCCCGGCAGATGGTGAAGGAGATTTTGAAAAATGCTTGACCCTATCGTAACTTTGCTGCAAGGGAATATCGAGGCTGAAATCATCGGCGAAACGATGAAAGTCTCACAGAAAATCGGAGTCCATGTGAACGAGGAACGGCTGAGACAGGCGCTCTACGATGCACATTCCTTCTATAACGAAGGATATCGGCATGGCCGAGAAGCCGCCGCCCAGCGTTGGATCAGCGTAAAGGAGCGGCTGCCAGAGCAGTCGGGGCAAGTGGTCGCTATGACTCTGACCCTTGACGGAGATCGAGTTAACTGCATTATGAATATGTATTACAGCGCTAAACATAAAGCGTTCAACGTGTTCGACGATGATAGCGCAGCCCGTGTGCAAAAAACAGAAATCCACCCGGCTTTCTGGATGCCCATGCCTAACGTGCCGGAGGAACCCAGCTTATGACCCGACGCGAACAAATTATCGAGTGTATGCGAGCTATGGAGGAAGGGATGCTCGTAACCGGCACCGCAGACCATGTATCGCAGATCGACATTCCTCGACTACTCTATTGCATCTGCAAAACCCTGTATCTGCTACTGCGAAAGGAGTTGTAACCATGGCAAAGAAAAACGCTTTCCTTGAAAAACTGCAAACCAAAGCAGCCACCAGGGAGCTTATGTCCACTGCCGAGGGCATCGGCCAGACGAAGCAGGGCATGGTCGATGCGATCATTATGACCGCGGGCTATGGCTCCTGCATGAAGAACGATCCCTGGGGCGAAAAACGCATTATGGCGTTCATTGAGGAGTGCCTGGAGAACTATCAAAACCAGGTGTTTCCCGGTATCGAGATTCGGGACGATGCCGACGCTTTCCGCAAGCGAACCGACGAGCTGATCGCCAAAAAATGCCCCAACTACTTTGAGCGCGAAGGCCCCTGACCTATGCGATATCCCTTCTGGACTGAGCTTACTATCGAGCAAGAAACGGTACGAAACCGCAAGTTCAATAAGAAGAAACGGAGGAAATGACCCATGTTGAAACGAAGCTGTGAAAAACCCAACATTACCTATCTGTGCCTGCCTGGCCGACGGCTGATCTTTGACGAGGGCCGTTATATCGGCTGGTACAAGCCCGGAAGGGGCGATCGCCGATGATGAGGTGGACTCCTGTACGCTTTGAGCGACCGCGCCCAGCGCAACACGTTCTCTGTCTGCATGAAGATCGGTCGATCCACATTGAGGCGATGTTCCCTGACGGTAGTTTCTACTATGACGAGCTGTACGGCCCGGTGACACACTGGATGCCGCTGCCGAAGCCGCCAAGGGAGGAGCGGTGATTCGATGTTTCTCGTATTAGTTATCTGGAGCGTGTCTTATCTGAGCGTTTTCGGCCTGCTCTATGGTATCTGGGGCGTTTCTTCGCTCACGCACCTGGAACATACCATTATCGCGCTCTCCACTTATGCTTTCGCCTGGTGGGCGGCAGGGAGGTTTTACGATGAAAACGATTGACGGCGACGCTGCGGTGTGGATGCTTCGGAAACATGATATGTATGAGGCTGCCGAGCTAATTAAAAATATGCCAGCGCTCCACGTTTCTCGGTGTTCTCCGATAGGACAAACCATATCCGACTTCCTGGCTTCTGGAGCTGACACGTTGGAAGTCAAAACCTCTGGCTATAAAACACCGGTCGGGTGCTATCAAACCTACCGTGAACACCTCCGGCGGAGAAATATCACAGCCTGCTATGTGTATATGGATCAGAAACGCGTTTACCTCGCGCGGGTACCAGGGAGGGCTACCGATGGCGAAGCCGCAAACATACGAAACTAAAATCTGCGCCAGATGCAGACAGCCACGCCGGGAGCTGACAATCCGCCGGTGTCCTAACGAAGCGGTCAACCGTGTGTTAGGCGAGTATATCTGTTACTACTGCTGCAAGCGGTGTCGGTTTCATTCGACCACACCGCTCTGCGGCGCGATAGGATGTGATTATAAACCGTGATTCAGGAAATCAAGAAACGATTACCGTGTACCGAGTATCTTGCCCGTCGCGGTATCTATGTGAAAAACGGCGGACGGTGCGTGTCACCGCTCCGCCAGGGTGCGAAAAACCCGACTTCCTTCTGGGTGGAGGACGACCACTGGTACGACTTCGGCACCGCTGCTGGTGGCGATGTAATCGACCTGGCAGCCGTGCTGGAATACGGCGGCGATGTGGGAACCGCGATTCGGGAGCTGGCCCGTGAGCTGGGCCTCCAGACCGAGCAGCAGCCGAGCGACACCTGGCGCGCTGATATTCAAAATCTGTGCAACCGTGCCGCTGCCTACCATGCGGCGCTTACGCCTGCCGACTATGAATATCTCAGCCAGCGGGGCTTCACTCGCGAGGATGCAGACCGCCTCCTGATCGGACGCGTCACCGACGGTTATCTCAAAGGCCGTCTGTTCCTCCCGTATTTCAAAAACGGCGCTGTGGTGTATTACGCCACCCGCGCTATGCCGGACTCCAGCTTCGCGGAGAATAAGTACATGAAAGCCTCCCTCTCGGAGTGCAAGTCATACCAGCATATTCCCTGGGGCCTGCAAACGTTGAACCGGAAATCCGATACGCTGATTATCTCCGAGGGATATTTCGATGCGCTGTCCTGGGAGCGGGAGGGCTACCCCGTGATCTCGCCCATCACCGGCAGCTTCTCGAAGGATCAGTGGCCCGATGTAATCTCCGCCTGCCGGATGTTCCCACGCGTTATGCTGATCTTCGACAACGACGCGGTTTCCCACGCTGGCGAGGGCTTCACCGAGCGTACATCGCGTAAGCTGTTCCAGAACCGCATCCCGTTCCTGGTGGGGCATACGCCGCTGGGCATTAAGGATGTCAACGACTATTACGCCGGTGGCGGAAATCTGCAAACCCTGATCGACACCGCCCAGGATGGACTCAAGTACATGGTCTCGCAGTATACCGACGCGATGGAGCTGAAAAACTTTATTATGTCCATCAACCGGTATACCGATTCCACGGCCATAGCCGATGCCCTGTATATGCCCGTTATGCAAGACCGCTTCGCGCTGGGTGTGCTGAAATCCATTCAGAAATCCGCCGATGCTGCGCCCACCGAGTCGCAGATCGTAGACGAAATTATCGCCAAGCATAATATTATCTACGTCGATCAGGTCGGTTTCTACGAGTGGGACTCCCGCGTGTGGCGGAAAATCTCTGACGGCGTGGTGAAAAACTATGCCGATATCCTGTACGGCAAGCGCTTCGCCACCGCCCAGCGTGTCAGCTCCGTGTGCAATCTCTTGAAATCCCGTTCCATCTGCGATGCGACTTTCGATCGGAACCCTGTGCTGACCTTCCAGAACGGGACTTTGGAAATCGAGACCGGCAGATTCCGAGACTTTTCCGAGGCGGATTACTGTTCCATCTGCATGGACTACGACTATGATCCCAACGCTGCCTGCCCCGTGTGGGAAAACTTCATCGACGATGTAACCGACGAAGAACCCCGCCGAGCAGAAATCTTGCAATTTATCGCCGGGTATGTCCTGTTCCCCGACTGCCGCCATCAGAAGGTGTTTATCCTCGTCGGCTCGGGCGGTAACGGTAAGTCGGTGTACCTGGAGATCATTCAGAAACTTTTCGGCGACCGCAACGTAACCCATGTGGAACCTACCGGCCTGGCCCAGGAGTTCCAGCGTATTCGCATTAAGGACTCCCTGCTGAATATCGGCTCGGATATCAACAGCGATTTCTCCCGCGGCGAGATTCGCGAGTGGCTGCTGAAAGTCGCCGACGGTACATCCGTCCAGGCGTGTTACAAGGGCATGAATCACATCGACTTCATCCCGCGCTGCAAGCTCGTTTACGCCTGTAACGCCATGCCGACGGCTGAGATTATCAACGGCCTTAATCGCCGCCTCCAGTTCGTCGATTTCCCGTGTCGCTATGTGGAAACACCCGACCCCAACGATCCGAAGCAGAAACCGCGGGATATTAACCTGGTGCCGAAACTCACCGCCGAGCTGCCAGGTATTTTCAACTGGTGCTATTCCGGCTATAAACTTCTGAATACCGTCGGCTACTTCACCGATGCGCCCGAGCAGGCCGAGCTTATGCAGCAGTTCGAGACTACCAGCAATCCCGTGATCGTGTTTACGGAGGACTATAACTTCGCCGGTACGATTCCCCGCGACGAAATCTACCGCTGGTATCGTTCCTGGTGCGAGGACACCGGGCATAAATCTCTCTCTCGCGAGAAATTTTTACCCCGTTTCCGCGAGGCCCTGGGCGACCGCATTATCGGCGAACGACGCATCCGACGCGACGGCCAACTCATGCGCGTTTTCGACTTCGCACCTGTTCCAGGTTCGGACGGTTGACTTGGAACACCAGCTTGGAACACACCGCAGCGGCAGGGCAGTTTGTTCCAGGTTGTTCCAGGTTTGTTCCAAGTAAAATTGAGGAACCTGGAACACCGCAAACCCTTGATTTTACTGGCTTTTCCCTTATCTGTTCCAAGTGTTCCAAGTAAAAATAATAAAAAGAGATAGGGTATTAAAAAATAGCTAAAAAACACGTATTTTAATAAAAAATACTCTATAGGCCAGCTCTTAGGCAAAACGCTTGGAACACTTGGAACATGGAGGTGTATCTATGAGAACTTTTGAGGAGTTCCTGTTTTGGTACAAGGAATATAAAGCGAAAAAATGTACCAAGGATTTTGCCCGTCAGATGGTGGGCTTTCATAAAACAACCTGGTACAAACTGTGCCGGGACTATGATAACGGCAAGGACGTTTCAAAATATTTTTAAGGAGGTTTTATCATGGACGAACCGAAAAAGAGAGGCAGGGGCAGACCTCCAAAATACACACCTGATAATCCTAAACCCAAGCGGGACGAGAAGAACCCTCTGGAGGTTATCAGGAAACCCGCTGTAAACTGGCTGCCGAATACGGTCGATATCCCGGAGGGCGATAATAACAAATATACGACTTTTGCACTTGCGATTATGCAGCTCCCGAAAATCGATCTGAAAAATCCCGAACAGGTGCAGCAGCGAGTGTTTGAATACTTCCAGCTCTGCGCGGATTACGATATGAAACCCGGCGTTGCTGCTGTGGCCCTGGCTCTGGGTACAGATCGTCGTAGGCTTTGGGAAATCCATACGAACCAAGACGGCCAGCTCAAGCTCCCCCAGGAGTGCAAGGATATCATTAAGGGCGTGTATAACAGCCTCGATTTCCTCTGGGAGTCTTATATGCAGAACGGCAAAATCAATCCTGTTACCGGCATTTTCCTGGGCAAGAACAATTTCGGGTATAAGGATCAGCAAGAATATGTGCTGACCCCGAATCAGCAAAACAGCGAGGTAAACCCCGAGACTATCGCAGCCAAGTACGACGAGCTGCCGGAATAATTACGACTTTCAGCCTTACGACTTTCGTAGGGCTGATTTTCGTTTTGGGACTTTCACGACTTTTACGACTTTCGAGGATTTATCCGGCCCCGCGAAAACGGACACCATAAAAAAGGTTCAAAAATTTTAAGTATTTTTGACCCGTTTTTTCGCCGGTCAGAGGCCGGTCAGACCGCTCCCTGTAAAATCCTGGAAAAATCCAGGGATCGCAGCAGCTCCGGCCGGACATGATACCGGGCTGCATATGCCCGTAAAACGGCCAGAAACGGCCCAAATTCGGCCGATTATAGCGCGGGAATGTTAACATACCAGGATATGAAAAATCCGCTTAAAACGGCTAAAAATGCGCTTTAAGCGGACTACATAAAAAGCCCGGCCAGGATCACGGCCAGGGTATAAGAAAAAGCCGCCTCCAGGGCGGCCGGGATATAAGAAAAGCCCCCCGGAATTGATCCGGGGGCCGTTGTTTACTTATAGTTTTTTGCAAGGGCAAAAATCACGCCAAAAGGAAAATACAGGATCGCGGCCAGGATGAAAAGCAGCTTTTTCACGCGTTCACCTCCATTCTATTAGTTAACAGAATAGCGGCGCGGATCGCGTCGGCGTAATTATTCCAAATATACCGGGCAACGCGCAACGCGTCCCCCTCCGGGCATTCCGTAGCACGGCCAGCCGTTACGAAATTATAGTTATAGCTCCAGTCGTCAACGCTCCAGCGATATACTTTAATATCGAAAATGTTTTCGAATGCTGCCAGCGTCGCGCGTAATTCGTCGCCGTGATTCGCTGCCAGGTTGAAATTATTATTTTCCCATGCGCGGCGTTGTGCCGCCTCCGGTAATTCGTCGAACGTGTAAACCGTCGTTGTGTATGTTTTCATATTAGCAAGCCCCCGTTCTAATAATTTGATCGAAATAATAGCGCGTGCCGTTTTTGCGGATATAGGCGCGGCCGGTGTAAGTTGTATATACCCGGTGCCGGCGGATTTTTTTGAATCCGTCGCCGAAATGCCAGGCACAAACGGCCGTTTCGCCGTCGCTGCTAATATCCAGGATCGCCAGCCCTCCGAAATTACAAATAGGATATACGCCAACGGGCGCGGCGTTTTCGTACTGTTTATATAGTGGTAACATTTTATTTTTCCTCCGATTACAGATATTTTTTCATGTATGGAATTAGGCCCCGGCGGCCGCCTCCGGCCTTGTATGCCAGGAATAACGCCAGGTTAAACAGAATATAACCGGCGGCCAGGAAAGCCGCTCCAGCGCCGCAAATAAGCGCGAATAATACAAGATCGTACATTATAAGCAGCTCCAATATTCTTCCGCCCATTCATCCAGGGCCGCGGCCGCGTCGTAGCTGATAGGATAGCTGGCCCGATCGCCCCACCAGTAAAGCTCCACTTGTTTTGTGGCCGTGTCAACGTAAATATTGGGGCCGCCGCAAGTTACCATAATTTGAACGGATCGCAATTCTTTATCACTACCGCAACGGTATTCGATATCGAGAATATCTTCCGTCCAATCGTACAAGCCTAATTGTTCCGGTTCGTATTCAGTGATGCAGCCACAAGAACACTTGTAAACCGTGTCGCCGTTTTCGTTCTCTTCTTCTTCTACGTTGCAATGCTGGCCGCATTCCGGGCAACGGTAGATTTCACCGTTTACGTATTCTTCTAATTCTTCCGCGATTCTTTTACACTGTTTCCGGTTCTCCAGGTTAGTTTCTTCTTGTGTCATGTTAGCCAGTGCCATTTTAATTTTCCTCCTTAGTTAATTCTTTAATAAAAGCGCCCAATTCCGAAATTGTCATATCATACAAGGTGTATTGCTGGATATCAAAACCGCGTTCAATCGTTACCAGGTATTTGTTGTATTCCTGGTGCCGGTAGATCGTAACGTTCATTTGCTTTCCCTCCATTTACACACGTTTTCGTGTTCATAATTTTATTATACACGTTTTCGTGTGTATTGCAATAGTTTTTACTATAAAAATATACACAATTTCGTGTGTATTTTATTGTGCGTTTTTACTTAAGAGTTTAAACACAATACCGGCCCGTTTTGATCGCTCCAGGCGCGCCGGAATGGATCGCGGCCAGGGCTGGAGCTGGAGCCGGTGCCGGGCCGGGGCGGGGGATATGCCGCCGCCGGGCCGGCCGGGGTGATGCCTCTCGGCAGAGAAAAAATAAAAAAGGCGATTGACACACACGAAAATGTGTGTTATATTAAGACCAGTCAAACCGAGAGGGGCATACCAATGAATGAAATCGAGATCGTAAAAACACTTGCAAAGAATAAAAAAATGAGCCATGCGGTGCTTGCAGAGAAAATGGGTATGGCAACGCCAACGGGCGTAAGTAATCGTCTGCAAGGCCGAAGCATGACGGTAGAAGTTTTGGTAAAGATGCTTGAGGCTATGGATTGCGAACTTATCATTAAGAACAAGATCGGCGACAAAGAGAGCTGGGTTGTTGTGAACGAAAACCGCAAAGGGGACGATAAGTAATGAGCAGGCGTGTGGGGTATGGCCGTGTCAGCACGAAAGGCCAGGAGCGCGACGGAAACAGTTTAGCGGATCAGCGTAGCAAGCTGGAGGAGGCAGGCTGCGACGAGATCGTACTGGAGGCATACACCGGCACGAAGATGGAGCGTCCGAAGTTCACGAAGCTGCTATCGAAGTTAGAGCCTGGCGACACGCTGATTGTATGTAAGGTAGACCGTTTCGCGAGAACGCTGCGTGAGGGCCTGGAAGTCGTCGAGGATTTAATGCAGCGCGGTATTTCGGTACACATACTGAACCTGGGGTTACTGGAGGACACGCCGAACGGACGGCTGATGCTGCATATGTGGCTGGCGTTTGCACAGTTTGAGCGTGACAGCATCATCGAACGGACGAGCGCTGGTAAGGCGCAGGCGCGGGAGAAGAACCCGGAATATAAGGAAGGTCGTAAGGCGTTAGAAATCCCTGCTGCATTCGGTGATATCTGGGCGCGTGTTACTGCTGGAGAACAGACGGTAACGGCTGCGTGTAAGGAGCTGGGTATCAGCCGCAGCACATGGTATAAGTGGGAGAAGGTAAGCGTATGAAGAAGAAGAACCTGGGGTCGCTGGGATGTTTTGGCCGCGATTTTATATTTCCCGATTGGGGTAATCCTGGCGCTCACGAAGAAATATAAGTAATTTAGCTGCCGAGCTTAAAACGGAGAAAGGTATATGGATATGAAGAAGCTGTTAGTCGGCGTTATGGTAACGCTCATGCTCATGCTTTCGTTCGGTTGCGGTTCGGAGGAGATTACGCCTCCTACGAGTGTGACCCCCGATGTGCAGGGTTCCACCGCGGAACCCACGCCCACGCCCGATTCTGAACCCACTCCTGAACCCGAACCTGAGGCCCAGGATGTGACGATTGAGGAAGTCGAGATTTACAACGAGAATAACATCGTTGTGACGGCGACTAAAATCGAGGAAGATTGGATGGGCTATGGAATTGCCGTAACCGTTAAGAACGGCAGCTCGAAGAACGTTGTTGTCACCACTGATATGCTGTCCGTCAACGGTTACATGATGGACGGCGGCCTGTACTGCGATGTTGCGGCCGGTAAGAACGCCGTGGAATCCATTTCGCTTTATTCCGCTGATCTTAACCGTGCAGGCATTGAAACGATTGCAGATGTTGAGTTTTATCTGAATGTCCTTAACAGCGATACCTTTGAAGCGGTTGATGTTTCCGAACTCATTAAGATTTCCACTTCCGCCGCCGAGGGTTTCGAGCAGCCCGTGGACGATAGTGGTGATGAAATCTATAACGCCAACGATGTAAGAGTTGTCTGCAAGGGCCTCAAGGATGAAATCATCTGGGACGGTGCTGTTGTGTTCTACTTCGAGAACAACAGCGGCAGAAGCATTTCGATTTACTCTGAAAACGTTTCGGTCAACGATTTCATGGCAGAGGTTAGCCTGTGGGAAGATATGCGTCCTGGCACAAAAGCTGTGGACGGTATGTATATGTTTGACCTGGCTTCGTTGGGCATCGAAACCATTGACGATATCCAGAAGATTGAGTTGTCGCTTCACATTGTTGACGAAAGCAATTGGGGAGAAATCGACACCAGCGATCCTATCGTCCTGGAGTTTGCTGCTGAATAATGACCGAACTGATTGACCGCGCCGAGGTGCTGGAAATACTGTTTCCGCTGGGCGTTCCTCCGGCATGGAAATCTGACGAATGGGATTACTGCGTTTCCGCACGTGCGATTTACGATGCCGTGATGAAATGCAAGGTATTCGAGCGCGAAGAAGTGCAGGGAACGCCTATCGAGAGTGTGGATTTCTCGCATAATGCACTCCGAGCGTTCCGCAAAGCGGAGATAACGACTGTGGAAGAAGTTCTGGCTATGAGTCGAAAACGGCTCCTGAGTTTATATCACATCGGGCCGAAAGCGGCTGATAAGATTATCGAAACCCTGGAGCGGCAGGGGTATTATTGTACGAATCTGAAAAAATAACATATTTTGAGCGCCAAAAGAGCGCCTACCTGAAAATGGTGGGCGCTCTTATTTTTTATATCAGGAGGTTTTTCGTGTGGAGATAACGACGATTGAAAGAATCAAGCGATTACCGCAGCAGACAGAGGAATCCTTGCGGGATGCGTTTTCCCTGGCGCGCTGCGTGGAGGATAGAAAGAGTGTCGATCACTATATCCGCTGGGTGCGGAGTGAGGCAAAGAAGATTCGCTCGGCGGATATGTATAACCTGATCCGGGACACGTATTTCTTCGCGGGGCAGTACAACCTTGACGATTTCCTGGTCGGCATGGAGTGGAACCGGGAACCGCAGGCGCGTTTTTGGCTGCCGCGGCGCAAGGTGCTGGAGGGCAAACACGGTATCGCCACGAAGATACAGAACTTCATGGACGACCCGGAGGCGTTGTATCTGGGTTTCAGCCTGCCGCCCGGCACGGGTAAGACTACGCTTATCAAGTTTCTGCTGGCACATATTATCGGCAACGATCCAATGGCAGCGAATATGTACGTTTCTTACTCGGACGGCATGACGAAAATGCTTCTGGACAGCGAGAAATCCATGTTGACCGATGTAAATGAATACTGTTTCCATGAGATTTTCCCTGGTCTGGGTATGCCTGCGATCTCGGCGGAGTATAAGACCCTGAGTTATCGCCGGGCAGGCGATTTTCCGACGCTGGGCTTGATTTCTCTGGGCGGTTCCGTTACCGGTCGTACCCGCGCGAATAAGTACCTTATCACCGACGACCTGGTGAAAAACAAGGAAGAAGCACGCAGCCCGGAGCGGCTGCAAAAGCTGTACGAGGATTACACGGCCACGCTGACAACCCGTATGATTGGTGACAACGTAAAACAGATCATGCTCGGCACCCGCTGGAGTGCATACGACCCGATCGGCCGCATGGAGGCGGAGCATGGCGACGACCCGCGGTACACGTTTATCGCGATCCCGGTATGGGATGAAAACGAGGTCAGCAATTTCGAGTACGACCACCCCGACCGCTACACCACCCAGAAGATTCGGGATATCAAAGCCACCATCGACAGCTCGGATTTCGAGTGTTTGTTCATGCAGCACGGCGTAGAAAAAGAGGGCCTTGCGTTCGCTGCTGACAGCTTGAAATATTACAACGGCGTGCTGCCGGACGGTGAGCCGGACAATATCGTGTTCGTGAACGATGTTGCTTGGGGCGGCGGCGACAGCCTGAGTATGCCTATCGCGTATGTGTACGGAGCAGACGTATATATCCACGATTGGGTTTTTGATAAACGGGACAAGAGCTTCACAAAGCCCAGGGTGATCGCAAAGATTTTGCAGCACAAGATCAAGATGGGCCAGACCGAGGCGAACAACGGTGGCGAAGAATATTCCGACGATGTGTACCGCATCTTGAAACAGGATTACGGTTACAGCATCAACATGAGCCACAAGAAAGCGCCCACCACCATGGCGAAGCTGACGCGCATTGAGCAGCACGCGCCGACGGTGCGTAATTTCTACTTCCGGGACAGCAAGTGCCGTGACGAGGATTATCGCAGGGCTATGTCCGAACTGACGAGTTTTTCGTTCACAGCGAAGAATCTGCACGACGACGCTGCCGATAGTATGGCGATGATGGCTGGGTATATCGCCGAGCGTCCGAAGATCATCACTGGTGGTTATCGTCCTCTGTAAACACAATATATAGTGTTAAAATATATTATTTGACACAATATATTGATAGTTTAAGAGGTATTATTGTAATATAGTATGTGTAAAGGTAGGTGTTTTGTTATGAGCTACGGTCGTCGTAGAATCTTTACCGACGCGACTGAGATTACGGCTGAAAATGTAATTGAAGAAGTGCGTAAAGCGGCTGAGGTTCATGCAAGCAACCGAGCCGAGATCAAGAAATTACACGAATACTATCGAGGCAAAACCGCGATTTTGTCGAAGAAAAAAGAAATCCGGGAGAAAATCAATCACAAGGTCAACGAAAACAGAGCATATGAGGTTGTGAGTTTCCACAAGGGTTACACCTTTGGCGAGGCCATCCAGTATGTGCGGCGCGAGAACGCTGCCTCTGGCCGGGCCGACGACGAAATTGCGGCTGATATTAACGCCCTGAACGGCTATATGTCCGACGCGGACAAGCCCGCCTGCGATAATGAGCTGGCCGAATGGCTGTATGTGGGCGGAACAAGTTACCGTCTGACGCTTGCGAATCCGGCGTGGGAAAAGGAGGGTGACGAGCCTCCCTTCGTGGTATATTCCCTCGATCCCATGCAGAGCTTCGTAATTTACAGCAGTGGCGTGGATAAGCGCCCTCTGGCTGGTGTTCATTACGTGGAGCGGGAGAACAAAGAGAAGGTTTACGGTGTTTATACCGATAACTTCTACTATGAGTTCACTGGGTTCAGTAACAGCATTACGACCAAGGCAAACACCCTTGGTATGATTCCGATTATCGAATACCCTGCGGACACTTCTCGCTTGGGCGTATTTGAGATCGTGCTGCCTCTGCTGGATGCCCTGGACGAGCTGCAAAGCAATCGGATGGACGATGTTGTGCAGTACGTGAACAGCATTTTAGCTATCATCGGCGGCCAGGTTGACGAGGAAACCTACAAGCGAATCAAGGAATGGACAATGCTCTGTCTGCCCGAGGGTGTCGATGCAAAGTACCTCTCGGCCACCATGAATCAGAACGATGTTCAGACCTTGAAGGATGACTTGTATCAATCCATTTTGACGATCTGCGGCGTGCCGAACCGAAACGGCGGTTCCAGCACCAGCGATACCGGCAGTGCCGTTATCATGCGTGATGGCTGGCAGGCTGCCGAAGCGAGAGCAAAAGCTACCGAGCTGGTGTTCAAACGGTCGGAAAAAACCTTCTTGCGGTTGGTTTTGAGAATCCTCCGCGATACGGTGGGAACGAAGCTGCGGCTGACCGATATCGAGACCCACTTCACCCGCCGGAATTACGAAAATATCGCAAGCAAGTCTCAGGTGCTTATCTCCATGCTGGATAACTCGTGGATTCACCCGGAGATTGCCTATGCAAGCTGCGGTATGTTCCCCGACCCGGAGAGTGCTTACTTGCAGGGCAAGGCATGGCACGACGCTAACGAAAAGAAAATGAAGGAGGCAGAGCGCATTGTTGATCCTGGAACAGATTCGCTGCCCCCGGTGCAACAGGAGACTGATGGACTTGAAGGGGCAGGCGCAGATTCGGTGTCCCAAGTGTAAAGCCCTGGTCGAAGTTGACACAGACACCAGGAAGATTTATCTCAGAACAGAGCGCCAGTAATTAGAGCGCCAGCACCCCGCAGATAATGGGGATCGCTGGCGCTTTTTAATTTACCCGGAGAGAACCGGGCAACAAACGCACATCGCGCGGAGAGAACCGCCTTGTTAAACGCAAACACAGGCAGAGAAGCCTTAAATCGCAAAAGGAGAGTTTCTATGAAAATCAACATCGAAAACTACGAGAACATGACCACGGAAGAAAAGCTCGCCGCCCTGGAGGCTTACGAGCCTGATATGTCCGGCCATGTGGCAAAGACCCTCTACGACAAGACCGCTTCTGAACTGGCTGCCGCGAAAAAGGCACTGAAAGAGCGTATGTCTGACGACGAAGCCAAGGCCGCGAAAGAGGCCGAGGAAAAGGCCGCTTTGCTGGAACGCGCAGAAAAGGCTGAATACGCTCTGGCCGTGAACGGCTACGCCAAGGCTTATCTGGCGATGGGCTATGACGAAAAGCTGGCAAACAGCACCGCCGAGGCTCTGGCAAAGGGCGATATGAACACCGTGTTCGCAAATCAGAAAGCACACTCTGATGCTCGGGAAAAGGCTCTCCGGGCCGAACTGCTGAAACAGACTCCTCCTCCTCCCGCCGGTGGCCCTGACTCCGGTATGACGAAGGAGAAGCTGAGAGCTATGTCGGAACGTGAGCGCTATGAGTTTTCTGTGAATCACCCCGAAGAATACAAAAATATTTATGGAGGTAATTAACTATGGCAAACGTTGTTTACGACAACTTCTACCTGTCCAATGAAGTCGAAGATCAGTTCGACTCCCATCTGGATATGATGCGCTTCTGTACCGTGGATAAGACCCTTGAGGGTACCGACGGCATGAAGCGTATGATTAACGTTTACACCGCCACCGACGGCACCGAGAAGCTGGGCGAGGGCGAGGGTAACACCAAGTCCATCGAGGTCGGCTACACCCAGCGTGAGTACGATATCCAGCTCGCTCAGAACCGCTTCGTGTGGAACGACGAGCAGGCTATGAAAGATCCCATGCTGGTGCCTGTCGGCATGAAGCACGCCGGTACCGATATGTTCAACACCGTCAACGGCGATGTGTTCGGCGAGTTCAAGAAGGGTACTCTGACCGTCGAAACTGCCGCTTTCAACTTCGACGCTTTCGCTGACGGCGTTGCCAAGCTGGAACTGCCTGAGAACATGGACGGCGTTGAGGTGTTCGGCTGGGTTAACGCCAAGGCCAAGGCCGAGCTGCGTAAGACCCTGAAGGACGAGCTGAAGTACGTTGAGGCTTTCGCTCGCCACGGCTACATCGGTACCGTTTGCGGTGTCAACCTGTACGACAAGCGCAACGCCGACGACAACGAAATCTGCATCGGCACCCGCAAGGCTGTCACTGCCTTTACCAAGCGTGGCACCAGCGTCGAGCTGATTACCGAGGGCACCCGTTCTGCCGACGATGCCAACGTCCGTAAGAACACTGCTTTCTCCCGCAAGTATTACGTTGTCGCTCTGACCGACGAAACCCAGGTCTGCCGCATCGTTAAGACCGCCTAAATCAGACTGGAGGTAAGCACACATGACTGATGTAGAAAAGCTCTCTCGGCTGGCCGTGCTTATCTCGCCTGATACCGCGAACCAGGACTTGCTCAATCATCTTCTGGAGCAGGCCGGAGGGATCGTGCTGAATAGGCGCTATCCCTTCGGCGTGCCGGATGGCACCACTGTTCCGGTGGCCTATGAGCATATCCAGTTGCAGATCGCCGTGGAGCTGTTTTCCAAGATGGGTGCCGAGGGACAGACCGCGCACAACGAAAACGGTGTGAACCGTACCTATGAAGCCGCCGATGTGAGTCCTTCTCTTTTGAAGCGCATCGTACCGCTGATCGGGAGCGTGATGTGATGCGGAGCCTGAACAGAAACAAGCGCCGAATCTACTATGCCTTGAAGGTGGATGAAACCGCTAATAAGGACGAGTACGGGAATGAAACCGGCGAAGTTACACCGGTTTACGGCGATGCCGTGGCGCTGGATGTGAACATTTCCGCTGCGACGGGAGAAGATGCTGTACAGGCGTTCGGCAGCTTCACCGGATATAGTCGGACAATGTGCATCGCCGATAACGCCTGTCCCATCGAGGAGGACAGCATCGTATGGTTCGGCATCGAACCGTTCGAGTCGCACAATTACATCGTCGTCCGCAAGGCCGACAGTAAAAATGGCATCTTGTTTGCCCTCCAGGAAGTGACCGTGGCATGAAAATCGTTATTGATCCGTTTGATAAGAAGTCTATCGACGCAGCGATCAAGAAAGTCAAGCAGTACGAAAAAGATTTCCAGGCAAAGGAAATCGAGTTCGTCCGGCGGCTGAAAGAGATCGGCGTATCGGTGGCAAAGACCGGCTTTGCGCTGGCCGATTATGACGGCGTGAACGATGTTCTGATCGCGGAAACGCAGAACGGCACCAGGGCAGTGGTTATTGCCTATGGCGAGACCGTAGGTTTCATTGAGTTTGGTACGGGCGTGAAGTTCCAGGAATACGATTCTTCCAGTACGGAGTATACGCCGCCCAAGCACGGAACCTACGGCAAGGGCAAAGGCAAGAATCCCCACGGCTGGTTTTTTAACCAGGGCGATGGCGCTGCTGCCCGGCACACCTACGGTAATCCCCCGGCAGAGGCTATGCTGGCTGCCAGGGATGAAATGATCCAGCGCGTGACAGAAATTGCAAGGGAGGTATGGAAGTAATGTTGGATTTTCTGAACGAAATCTTCACCACCGTTGCAACCGCTGTCCGCGCGGCTCATTCCACGGCTACGGTAACAGGCGAGTACACCCGCAAGCCCTCGAAGTTCCCGGCGGTGACGCTGGACGAAACTGCGAACGTTGCGGTGGGGGAGTTGGAGGATTCCTCGCAAGAGGAACGCTATTCCGCTCTGACCTATCGGCTGCAAGTCTTTTCCAACAAGACCAGCGGCAAGAAAGCCGAGGCGAGAGCGATCTTTGCCACGGCGGACGAGGCGATGCGAAACTTAGGATTTCGGCGCATCACCTACACCACCACCCCAGAAATCTATGAATCTACGATCTACTCCATCACGGCCACCTATGAAGCGGTGATCGACTCGAATGGAGTTACCTACAAACGTTAAAAGGAGGATGTACAATGGCTATTTCCAGCTTTAATACCGTACTCAAGTATGGCTCTACCAGCCCTACCACTTCGGTTACTATCAAGGATTTCCCCTCCCTGCTGGGCCAGCGAAGCTCCCTGGAAACCACCACCCTGAGTGATGATGCCCAGACCTTCATTCCTGGCATCCGCCAGCAGAGCGAGAGTTTCCCCTTCCTGGCGAACTATGATCCCGCCGTGTATGCGGCTATCAACGAACTGGACGCTGTGCAGAAGTGCGCTCTGATCTACTCCGATGGTTCCGGCTACACCTGGGACGGCTATATCTCCGCCAGCGTGAACGAGGGCAGCGTTGACTCCGTTGTGGAAATGACTATTTCCATTACGCCCACCACTGTTCCTGTCTGGGCCGAGAAGGTCGCTACCACCTAACAGCAGCAGAAATAGGGCGGCGTAAAAACCCGCCCTTATTTCAAATAACAACAAATAAATCTTAAAGGAGAGTACGTATGAGTACCAAGATCAATGTCACCTATAAGAACAAGGAATACGTTCTGGAGTTCAACCGCGCTGCCGCGCAGCAGATCGAGTCCCAGGGTTTCATTCTGGAACAGGTCGAAGATAAGCCCAGTATTATGATCCCTCTGCTGGTGTACGGCGCTTTTATGAAGCATAACCGTGGCATCAAGCGCGCCCTGGTCGATGAAATCTACGAGAATATCGTCGGCAAGATGGGTAAGGACGGCGAGGAAGGTTTTATCGCTGTTCTGTGTGAAATGTACGCCGAGACCGTTAACACTCTGATGGACGACAAGAACGGCGACGAGGGAAACGCGGCAACCTGGACGGTGACGAGGGGCTAACCTCCCAGAGTTTTTCGGAGATATTCAAGCAGCTTTGCCCCCACTATATGTCGATCGGTATGTCCTACCGTGATTTCTGGCACGGCGATGTCAGCATGGTAGAGGCATACCGAAAGGCAGATGAGCTGCGAGAAAAACGGCGAAATCAGGAGTTGTGGTTACAGGGTATGTACTTCTACGAGGCACTGTGCGATGCTTCGCCCCTGTTCCGTTTCTCTATGAAGAAGGGTACAGTCAAGCCCGAGCCGTATGCAAAGGAACCGTACCCGATCACTGCTGCCGAGGCAAGAGAGCGCCAAGAGCGCGAGGCGCGGGAAAAGGAACTGCGGTTCAAAGCGGAGTTCGCTGCGTTTGCAGAGCGTATGCGAACACAGATGCCCAGAGAGGCACACCCTGAGATAAAGGGGTGATAACGAATGAGTACAACCATTGATTCTCTGCAAATCGAAATCCAGAGCAGTTCTACAAATGCCTCGCAGGGTATCAAAGACCTTGCCGGTGCGCTGGAACAGCTCAAGAAAAACGGCACGATCAACGTTGCCATTAAAAATCTGCAAAGCCTTTCTACTGAACTCAGAGGGTTCGGCGACGCTTCTCATGCCAGCCGGTCGATCGGCAAGCTGGCCGGTTCTCTGGAGCGGCTGAAAGGGATCGGCTCTGTCAAGCCGATTGCCAACAGCATTACCAAGCTGGGCGAAGCGCTTCGCGGCATGGACAACATCAACATTGACAATGTTGCTCCGAAGCTGGCGCGGATCGCCGAGGCAGTAAAGCCCCTGAGCGCGGTAAAGTCTGGTGGTATTGGCACTATGGTAAACGGCCTTGCGAAGCTGGATAAGGTCACGCAAAGCCTGGACGATACCACCATCGCCCGTTTCGCCGAGAGAGTGCAAAAACTGAATACCGTTCTGGAGCCGCTGTCTGCGAAAATGACGACCATTAAGGCGGGTCTCAGTGGTATCAATTCCAAGGCCCGGAGCGCTGGCAACGGCATTAAGCAGATGGGCAACGATGTTGATGGAGCTTCGATCAACTTTGCCAGCTTTATTTATACGCTCCAAGAGGCGGTTCAGTGGGTACAGAAAGCGGTTCAGATGTTTTCTGACCTTATCGCCGAGGCAATCGAATGGGACGGTATTTCCGCCCGTTTCGGTAGAGGCTTCGGCCCCCAGGCCCAGGAAACCTACGACTGGATTAAGCGGCTAAACGAGGAAATGGGCATAAACATTCAGCAGTTTATGAAATACTCTTCGGTTTACGCTACCATGTTGACCGGCTTCGGCGTTGCAAACGAGGATGCTGGTAAGATGGCGCTGGGTTATACCGAGCTGACATACGATATCTGGGCTGGCTATAACGATATCTACAAGACCTTCGACGAGGCTGCCGAGGCAGTCAAGTCGGCTATTGCCGGTGAAGTTGAGCCTGTCCGTCGAGCCGGTTTCACCATTGTAGAATCCACGCTGGAACAGACCGCCGCAAACCACGGCCTGAGTGTCAGTCTGGAAAAGGCCACTGAGGAGCAGAAGTCCTATCTTCGTTATCTGACGATGGTAGATCAGGCATACGCCCAGGGCCTTGTCGGCACCTATGCCAAAGAACTGAGTACCGCAGAAGGTCTTACCCGTACTTTCTCCCAGCAGCTAAAATCGCTGGTGCAGGCGTTCGGCTCTCTGTTCCTCCCGATCCTGGTTCGGGTCATGCCGTATCTGCAAGCCTTTGTGGAACTGCTGACTGATGCCGTCCGTGCAGTTGCCGGATTCTTCGGCATCCAGATTCAGGAGGTCGATTGGGGCGGTTATAACTCGGGTATCGGCAGCGCGGTAGAGAATACCGACGCTTTAACCGAAGGGGCCGCAGATGCCACCAAGGCGCTTAAGGAAATGAAAAATGCCACCCTTGGCATTGACGAGCTGAATATCATTAGTCCTCCCAGCAGCTCCAGCGGTTCCGACACCGGAAACGGCGCTGGTGGGTCTGGCTTCGATGGCCTGGATGTTGGCTCCCTGTGGGACGAATCAATCTTCGACAGCATCCAGACCCAGGTAGACGAACTCAAGCAGAAAGTCAAGGATTTTCTTCCTGTGATCGGCGGCATCGCCGCTGCGTTTGCTGGCTGGTCTATCATGCACCTTTTGGATGATCTGGATGTGGCAGACGGCAAACTCGGCAAAATGAAGGGAACTGTCGAAGGTCTGGGCAAAGGCATCGCGGTTGCCGGTATCAGTATTGCGGTTGGCGCTCTCGTTTGGGATTTCACCGGCGCATATCTGGAAAGCGGCAGCATGGGCGATCTTGCAAAGATACTCGGCACTACCGTTCTCGGCACTGCCGTTGCTGCTTGGCTGGCTGGCCCTGTGGGTGCAGGCTTCGTCCTGGCGACTTCCGGCATTGTGTCCCTGGCGCGGCTGGGCATCGAACTTAAGGAAGGTTCGGTTTCCATCACCGATCCGCAGGCGCTTATGACCGCAGTTCTCGGTGCGGTTGAAACCATCCTGGGCGGCGCGGTTCTGATCGACGCGCTCAAGGGTGGCAAGGGCATGGCCGCCATCGGAACCGCAATCAAGAGCGGTCTGGAAACCGTCGCTATCAAAGGTCTGTATGCCATGGATGGCGCGAAAGCGTTTCTTGCACCTCTGACGACAAAGATTACCGGCGCTTTAAGCGGTGTCGGTACGGCTCTGGCTGGCGTATCCGGCTGGGCGATTGCAGCCGTTGTCGCTATTGCGGCAGCGCTGACCCTGGCAATCGTGGACTACGATTTCACCGAGATTGGCTATAAAATCGGCAGCGCGTTAGGCAAGGCCCTCGGAGCTGTCGGCCAGTGGTTTGTCGATGTGGGTAAGGCCATTAAGACGGGCATCGGTAAGGCGTTCGATTGGGTATCGGAGAACTTCGAGATCGAGGATGTTTTCGATCTTATCAATCTGATATTCAATCCTGTTTCCTGGGTTACAAAAATCCTTCCCAAAATGATCGAGATTGGTGCAGAAATCCTCCCCGGCATTTGGCAGGGCATCAAGGATGGCTGGAATAATTTCTGGGGCAACATCGGCGAGTTCATCGACGGTTTTGTTCAGGGCTGGAAGGATGCGCTGGAAATCCATTCTCCGTCCAAGGTCTTTATCGAAATCGGTAAGGAAATCATCGCCGGTCTGTTGCAGCCGTTCGATCTGGATGCGATCAAGAAACGTCTTTCTGATATGTGGAGCGAGGCGAAGAATTGGTGGGACAAGAAGAAGGGTAAGTTGAAAGAATACACCCCGGAAATCGGCTCCATCTTCGCCAAGGTAAAATCTCGCTGGGAAGAAGCGCGTAAGTGGTACGACAGTAAAAAAACCAAGCTCAAGGAATACACGCCCACTATCGGCTCTATCGTTGAAAAGGTTCGTGATCGCTGGAGTGACGCTCTTTCTTGGTATCACAACAAGAAAGGCAAAATGAAGGAATATACGCCGACCATCGGTTCTATCTATGCAAAGGTGAAGGAACGCTGGAACGATGCTAAGACCTGGTGGGACAAAAACAAGCCTGCGGCTAAAACCTACACGCCCGAAATTGGCAATATCAAGGATAAGCTGGTTAGTGCCTGGAACACCGCGAAAACCTGGTGGAATAAGAACGTAAAGCTCTCGATTCCTTCCTTGAGTTTCAAGGTTACTTACTCCAAGCCCTCCGGCAAGATTAAGCGAGCGATTGTCGATGCACTCGGTCTGGATGGCTGGCCCAAGCTGTCTTTCGCCGCAAACGGCGGTATGTTTGACATGGGTAGCTTGATCTGGGCTGGTGAGGCCGGAGCTGAGGTTGTCGCCAATGCTGGCGGCGGCAAGACCGGCGTTATGAACATCCAGCAGATGCACGATGCCATGTACGAAGCCGTCTACGCTGCTGTGATCGCTGCAAATCGCGGAGGTGGTGCAGGCGCAGGCGTACAGGCAGTCAATGTGTACCTTGACGGCAAGCAGATCGCCGCCACGGTGGATAAGCGCAATAAAGAGCGCGGAGCATCCATCATGGGCAACGAAGTTTACAGTTACTAAGAGCGCCGCAGAGCGCCATATTTTAAGGAGGTGTGGCAGTTGGAGCCTTTGGTAACGGTGGGAGGTTTTGCGTTTCCTGAACCGGCAACCTATGATGCAACAACGAGTACCATCGTGGATGCAGGCCGAAATGTCAGCGGCGTAACCGTTGGCTCTGTCGTCCGCCACGATGTAGCAAAGATCGAACTGACCTGGCGCTATCTGACGGCCGATCAGTGGGCGGCGATTCTGTCGTGCTTTACGGAAACCTTCTATAATAACGTGAAGTTCTTAAACCAGGCAACAAACGCCTATACCACCCGGACGATGTACGTTTCCGACCGCTCTGCCGGTATGTGGCGCAGAGACCCCGACAGCGGCAAGGTGATGGGCTGGACAAACTGCTCGCTCAGTTTGGTGGAGAGGTGATCTTATGATTAGTGTTTCTCCCGCATGGCAGACCGCGCAACTGGATCACCTTGCACCGGAGGGGTTTGTCGAAATCTCGTTCGCTGGCAGCACGTTCTCGAAGAACGACTTACTCAGCTTCACGCACACGCAGGCCGGATGTATGAACAGCGGCGAACTCCCGAAAAACAGCATCGAGTTTACGCTGGACAATTCCGACGACCGCTGGAACCCTAACAATCCGGACGGTATCGGGCAGTATCTTTCAGAGCGGCAAAAGCTGATCGTCCGATACGGTTTTGATATTAACGGCACGATCGAATGGATCAACGCCGGAACGTTTTTCTTATCCGAATGGCGCACTCCCGCAAACGGCTTCGAGGCCACTTTCGTTGCGCGGGATGTGCTGGAATATATGCTGGAGGAGCCGTATACCGGCATCACCAGCGGTACGCTTCGAGAGATCGCTGCTGCTGCGCTGGAGCAGGCGAACACGCCCGACGGTGTTGCATTTGACATTGACCCTCGCCTGGACAATTATACGATCTCTTTTGAAAACATCGGCTATAAAATCGCCGAGATTTTACAGATGTGTGCAAATGCCGCGATGTGCGTAATGTACCAGGACAGGGACGGCGTGTTTCGGATCACCAGCGCAGCCCAGGTGTTCAGCGGATATAACATCACGCCAAACTTTTCTTATACGCACCCAGAGTTTGAACTGTCCAAGCCGTTGAAAGCCGTTAAGGTGGCCTACGGCGACGGGCTGCAATACACCATGGAATCGGGCGGCACTGGCGAAACCCAGACCGTAAACAATCCTATGATCGGTACCATCGACCAAGCAAGTTCTGTGGCGCGGTGGGTAGAGGGTACGCTGAAAAGCCGCAAAAATCTGAGCGGTGATTTTCGCGCCGACCCTCGGCTGGATGTGTTCGACAAGGTGAAAGTGGAAAGCAAATACGGCGTAATCAACGCCGTCGTTATTACCGAGATCAAGTACAGCTTCGCCGGTTCGTTCCGGGCAACCTATAAAGGAAGAATTACCGGCTTCGACCCTGTGTATGCCGGTTACTGCGGAGAACTCTTTGCAGGGGAGGTAACATAAATGGCAATTCAATGGGTAGATCGCGTCGCCACACATCCGGGACGCATCAAACTGACACCCGAAAACGGCGATCCCGCTTTTTATGCAACGATGGAGCGTGCAGACGATCCCACTGTTTTGGGTACACCGATCAATGCGGAAAATCTGAACGCCGCACAAAACACGCTGAACTTCACCAGCGATACCAGCATTACCACCTATAAAAAGGTGTTTGTTGCCACCAACGGCAACGATAGCAACGGCGGTGAATCCACCGCGGCTCCACTGGCTACCATCAAAGCTGCCATCCGCAAGTACGCTTATTGGCACAAAATGTTGGAGATTTGCCTGGTGGACGGTGTTTACACCGAAAACCTGGGAACGATCGCGCTGGATCAGTGCAGTCTTATCATTCGCAGCAACAGCGGAGATAAGGAAAACGTAGCGCTCAACCTTTCGACCACGACCGAAATCAGCATCCCGCAGTTCCGTTTATACAACCTTACGTTGAACATGACCGTGAACAATACGCGGCTGCTTTCGATCAACCCCGGTATGATGTACGCCGAAAGCGTTCGTTTTAACGCCCCAGAGGGAACTGATACGCCGCTGATAAACGTTTATAACGGTTCCTCGGCGTTCCTGTCGAACTGTATCTTTAACGGCAGTACCGCCGCCGATGTGGCATCGGTATACGGTAACAACGCCCAGCTTATCAGAGCTTTAAGCTGTACCAGCGAGCGGACGGTGGGTATTGCGTTCTATGCCAATCTGGGTACGACCATCGAATATACGCCCACTGTCACAGCACTTACGATGGTAAAGGAATCCAGCACCAGCAAGTGTATTCTGTTGGGTAAGCTGATGAACAGCGGCTCTCTGAGCGGACAGTACCGTTCGCCGGAGGGGATGTTGATCCAATGGGGAACTGTGACGATCACGCCCTCTGCGGCAGATACACCTACCACGGCGATTGTTGAGTTCCCGTATGAGTTTGCCGAAACGCCGGTTGTTACGGCTACCGTAGCGACCACGGCCCCGCAGTTCGTATCGGTGTCGCTCATGCGCGGCGGTACGGGCGTATCGAACAACAAAAAGCAGACGGCAATCATTATCACGCGAAACGGTGTTTCCGCCACCGGCGTTAACTGGATCGCGGTAGGCAGGGAGGCGAAATAAAATGCGGTATATCGCAGATACATCCGGCTATGTAAAAAATATTAGCTTTGGCGCGCTGATTACCTGCGGCGGCGTGGAATGTACCGAGTACGAGGGAGTTGTCCCGGAGGGCTACGACAGCCTGGAGGAATGGTTTCTCGCCGAGTGCGAAACTCTGTACCGCTGGAAGATCGTTAACGGGAATCTGACCCTTGACGACGAAGCGGCGGCTCCCGCCCCCGATGCAAAGTATGTCGTTACCACCGCCACCATCGGCACGACCTGGACGGGTACTGCCGTCCCGTATACGCAGAGCCTCGCTATCGGTTGCGTGAGAGCGAATAGCATTGTGGAAATCTCGCTGCCTGCTACTGCCACCGTTGAACAGGTTGAGGCGTTCCAGGCGTTGAATCTCCAGGACGGCGGCCAGGCTGACGGTTCGATCACACTTCGGGCGTTTGGCGATGAAAACACCATCGAGATTCCCGTAAACGTGGTGATCCTCGGTTGCGCTGGAGCAAGTGCTGGCGGTTCGTTGGGCGTGAGCTTTGACGGCAGCACATTGACACTCTTATAAAAGGGAGGCGACAAGTAATGCCTATTCATTTCAAAGGCTCTGGCGGTTCCCAGAAGGTGCCGGAGATCAGCGTAAACAGTTCTGGCCTTATCACGGCAACGGCGGGAAAGAAAAGCGCGACAAAGCAGCTTAGTTCCAGCATGGATGCAGATTTCTTGGCAAGCAATATCAAAAGCGGTGTGAACATTTTTGGCGTTGACGGAACAATGATCCAGTATGATAGTGACATTTTTACCGATTGTGTATCTGGTGACGGTTACATCGAGTTCACTGTGACTGATTATTTTGGAGAGTGGCCGAGCGGAAACACAGTAATGATTAGAACGTGCTGGGTGGATATTATTATCGCCAGCCAGTATAACAGTTGGGACAAAAGATTTGTTTTTATGGTAAGCGATCTATCCACAGACGGGGCAAATGGTTGGGGGCAATTGCTTCAACTTGATTCTGGCTTGAACGAAGTGGAATATGATAGGGCCACCGTTACCAGAAACTCCGGCACAATTACACTACGCATTGAAAGTGACGAAGCGTTTGGCGGACTGGGTTCTGATAGTTCCGATGATTCTTATGTTTACTCTGTTCGTGGTGCTTGCTCGTTTAGATTTTGATACGGGATGGTGCCAACATGAGCGAAGCCATGAAACAGAAACATTCACGATAAAGAGGTGATAACGTGGCACAAGATTTGGTTATCAACGGCAAGACCTTTGAAGATGTAAAACAGCTTGCCGCCAAAAACGCCAACGGCGAAACCGTAATCTATTCCGAGTCGGACGGTGGCGGTTCCGGCCTGCTGCAAAGCAAGTCCGTCCAACCGGGCAAAGACCAGCAGATCGTAACCCCCGACACAGGGTACTATGGTTTGGAGTCCGTCACTGTGACGGGCGATGAAAACCTGTCGGCTGAAAACATTAAGGCTGGCGTGAACATTTTCGGCGTGAGCGGCAACTACGAGAGCGAAGGAGCTTCTGGCGAGCAGGCCACGCCGGAGATCAACGTAAGTGGCAGCGGTCTTATCACCGCAACAGCGGGAGATAAGAGCGCCACAAAACAGCTCGATACTGTGGCTGGCAAGACTGTCACGCCCGGTACCGAAGATCAGACGGTCGTCCCCGCCGAACGCTTTACCACCGGCGATGTGATCGTCAAGGGCGATGCAAACCTCGTACCTTCCAACATCGCAAAGGATGTAACCATTTTCGGTGTGACGGGCGAGCATGAGGGCGAAGGTGGCGGCGAACAGGCAACTCCTGAAATCTCCGTGGATGAAAACGGTCTGATCACTGCCACCGCCGGAGATAAGACGGCAACCGAACAGTTACCCACCCAGAGCGGCAAGACCATCACACCCGGTGCAACAGAGCAGATCGCCGTTGCGGCTGGCAAGTATGTCACCGGGGATGTGATTGTGGCGGCGGTGGAGAATACGGGTGGCGGTGGTGAACAAGGCAGCGCCATCATCATTGATGGGCCGAATGTCACCATGTCTGGGGAGACATCAATAAGCGTAAAAACCCCAATTTTTGAATATCAAGTGGTTCCGGTTGAAGGCGCAACCTATGGCTTTGCCTTAAACGATTCGGGCTATTATGAAAGCCAAAACAAGGGCAAAGCAAACAGCTATGCAATGTGCAAAGTTGTATTCAACTCAAACTATTATAAAGTTGTCAGACTTTTGTGCATTAACTATGCACAAAAGGGCTATGACTTCGGCCTTATTTCCAATGTGGACACCATGCTTTCAATGGATAATGTGGAGGATAGCGATGGAGTTTTCAAAAGTTTTGTAAGCACAAACAGCTCCGGTACCAATACTTTATCAATCACGATTCCAGCAGGAGAGCACTTTATCTGCATTAAGTTCATCAAAAACGGCAGCACAAACAGCAACAACGACTCGCTGCAATTTATGGTGACATACTAAAAGGGGTGAAAATATGTTTACGAATAACTACATCGCCTTTCGGCATAATATGTTTTTTGGTTTTTCCGGTTCAAGCGCAATAAATTACGGCGGCACCACAGTGAGCTACAAAAAAATGACCAATCCAGTGGGAAGTTCCGTCACTTTTTACGCTGATGACGATGTTGTGGAATGTGATATTGGCAATAGCATGGGAGCACAAATTTCAAATCCTGTGGAAGGGCTTGCGACTTCTTTTAGCGCCACAAAAAAAGGCGTTTATTTTGGATCCGGCACAACACCCGCAACAAGGGAGGACTACAATCTTGAAGCGACCATTTCCAGCGGTTTAACCGTTGCAAGCGGATGTGGTTTTTTCGAAAACGATGGAAACGGGAAATACAGCTTTTATCGTGATTATGTTTTAACAAATACAACCGAAGAAAGCATAACCGTTTCCGAAATCGGATGCTTTACTCCTGTTAGAATAAACAGCAGCTCCAGCGCTCAATGGTGGCCGATCTTGATGGAAAGAACGGTATTTCCTGAACCTGTTATCATCCAGCCCAACGAAAGCAAACTGATCACCTACAAGTTTGTATTCAACCAAATGGAAGCCTAACCATGCAACTGGAACTGACGAGCCGAGAAGCAAGCTAACGGCGTAAACAAAAAAGGAGGTCAAACCATGCGTAAGATCATCGCAGCGGCCCTGTTGTTTTGTCTGATTATCACGCCCTGTCATGCGTTGACCTTCTTTAAGGCCGACTATGACGACGACACCTTCACCGCCGAGACCGTTTACGAGGGGGACTGGCTGCCCCTTCGTGAACTGTCGGCCATTCTCCCCTATGAGGTGGAATGGAAAGACCGAACGATCTATGTCTATGCAGAAAAGACTTGGACGATCAAGCCCGACCAGTGGATTCCCGAGGGCGTAAAAATCGTTGACGGCGTGACCTATGTAACGCCACGCTATATGCAGCGTTTTATTCCTGCCGGAAACGCTTTTCGGTATCAGGGCGAATTGTATGTGTTCGACGGGGAGATCAACCGTTCCGAACTGATTCGTGGCGAAGAACGTTTCCGTCAGAAAACCTTGACGGTCATGTATCGGTTGAAGCTGGCTCTGCCTGACGATTACAAGCTGATCCGGCGGTATCTAAAGGGCGGTATTGAACAGGCGGAGCCGGAGGAAGGTGGGCTGGTGGCTGCGGCCTACATTTATCCCGCCGTGTCCCGACCCACGGCCTACATCGTGGCAGGCAGCAGCGGGGTTAACCTTGCCGAGCTGATCGCTCACGAAGCCTATCATGTGCATCTGGAACGCTGGAACCGGCAGAGCGAGGCTGCTGCCACAGAATACGGTCTGCGTGTCATGTATGACCTATTGGACACCGTGTAACGGTACACCTCGGAGAAAGGAGGCGCACCCCTTATGACGAACGAAGAAATCGCTATCCATCTGGCCCAGGTGGAGGAACGTGCGAAATCGAATACCCACCGCCTGAAAAAGCTGGAGGAAGAACACGAAACCCTTAACGAGCTGGCGACCACCATGCGCGTTATGACCGAAAAGCAGACCCACATCGCCGAAACCGTGGACAAGCTGGACAGCAAGGTAGAGGTGCTGGAATCCAAGCCCGGCAAGCGCTGGGACGCAGTAGTTGACAAAATCATCATGCTTGTGGTAGGCGCAATCATCAGCTACTTGCTTGTGAAAGCCGGGCTGCCGGTATGAGGTTCAACAAACGCGAGTTCAGCAAAATTATAACCACTGTCGTTCTCACGGTTTTCTCCCTGCTGGCCTGGGGCTTTGTGATCTTCGTCTGTGTGGAAATGCACATCCAGGAGGATTTATCCCCGGTGTCCGACCTGGGGCCGACCATCGTAGGCATCCCGGCGGCCATCGTGGCCCTGTATATGTGGAGGGCCAAGGCGAAATCCAAGACCGATCTGGAGTGGGAGCAGACAAAGCAGCTTACAAGGTTGAAAGAAAAATACCCCGCGGCTTTCACACGCGGGGAAGTAATGACGGACGAAACCATCATCGACGATGAAGGAGGAAACGGGTAATGGAAAACATCATGGATATTATCATCAGAATCGCGGCTACCTTGCTGGCCCTGGGTGCTGGCTATCTGGGCAAGTTCCTGGTCGGCTGGCTCAAGGGTAAACTGTCTGATCGGGACGCAGCCAAGCTCGATCTGTTTGTCGATGAACTGTGCAAGGCTGCGGAGCAGATGTATAAGACCGACGACCCCGACGGCACTATCCGACTCCGCTATGTGGAAAGTATGCTGACCCAGGCCGGTTATGAGATCACCGACGCTGTGCGAGCCATGATCGAAAGCAAGGTCTTTACGATCAATCTGGCGACTAAGGGTGGCGAGGTAGAATGAGTAAAATCGTTTGTATCGACGCTGGGCATTATGGCAGCAAATACAATCGCTCTCCCGTAGTCGCTGGCTATTACGAGAGTGATAGAATGTGGGTGCTGGCCGAGCTGCTGTCCGCCGCGCTGAAAAAGCGCGGTGTGACAGTGGTTAAGACCCGCACGAACAAAGCATCCGACCTGGCGCTGACCTCCCGCGGCAGGAAAGCCAAGGGCTGCGATCTGTTCCTCAGTCTGCACAGCAACGCCGCAAGCTCCGAGAGCGTGGATTATCCCGTGGCCTATGTGTTCCGGGACGATAAGAAAACCGACCTGGACGAACGCTCCGAGGAGATCGGCCTGAAACTGGCGAAGGTCGTGGAAAAGCTCATGGGCACCCGCCAGGATGCCCGGACGGCCACTCGCGGCTCCAGCAACGACCGCGATGGCAACGGTGTGAAAGACGATGAATATTACGGTGTCCTCCACGGCGCAAAAGTCGTCAAGGTTCCTGGTGTGATCCTGGAACACTCTTTCCATACCAACACCGCCGCGACCAAGTGGCTTATGTCCGATGCGAACCTGGCAAAGCTGGCCGAAGCGGAGGCCGACTGCATCGCTGACTGGCTGGGGGCCAAGAAACCCTCTAAGCCTGCCGCGACTCAGCAGCAGACCGCCCTCCAGGTCGCGAAGCATAAGAACAAGGCGTACTCAAAAACCTATACCACCACATCTGCCTTGAATATGCGTACCGGCGCTGGTACGGAGCATACCAAGATTACCACCCTGAAAAAAGGTGCGAAGTTCACTTGCTATGGCTATTACAACCTAAACGGCTCCTCCGTCTGGCTGTACGGCGTAGCGGACGGCAAAACCGGGTACTGTTCCAAAGCATATCTCAAGTAAAAAGTCAAGAAACCCCTGGAGCTTGCTGCCCCAGGGGTTTCTTTTTATTGTACTAACGATACCTTGCGGAACCGTAATGGTGAGTTAGTACAAACAAAAGGTTAAAAAAAAGTAACCCTCTTTATTTCCTTTTCCTTGCCCATCCAGTCTACTTCGATCCTGTCCACGAAAGAGCGCCAGAAAGCCCGTTTGTGTTCATCGTCCAGAGCATTGTATAGTTCACGCCAGCCAGTGTGAAGGATGGCTTCGATCTTACTGAAATCCTTGACAACGACCTCTGCCTGTTCCGCTTCGGCTTGTTCCAACTGCTTCATCAATTCAGCGTAGTCTTTTTCGTACTGTTCCACTTTTCTGATCTTTCCCGTCTGCCAGGAATAATTCAGACGGTCGATTCGGTCGTGGATATCTTCGATGTTCTTCTTCGGGATTTTGAAAGCATCGCTGTCTTGGATTTCTTCTGCTTTAACCTTTTCATCCTCAAAATACCGTTCGATGTTGGTAAGCATCAGTTTCTCAAGCGTGTTTTCGTTGACTACTTTGTTGTAACTGCAAGTTCTGGCAACCGCCCATCTTGAACAGCGGTACATTTTGTAGATGTATGTTTTGCCGTTATCCCGTTTATTGTGGTGGGTTGTTCCGCGCATGATATTCCCGCACTTAGGGCAGCGAACCAAACCACCGAAAATATACTCCCGGTTGCGGGTGTTTACTTTATCGTTCCGGGTAATCATCTGCTGCATACGGTCAAAGGCATCACGATCCATGTACGGCTCTGCGATATAGTTCGGATTGCCCTTGTATTCGCCGCAAAGCATTTCGTTATGCAGCAAATTAGAAATGGTCTTATACATGATTTTTAGCGTGTACTTTGCATTGATGTATAGCACTGTTTTATGGATGGATTGGTGCATCTGGAAATGTGCCAGAATATCCTCGGTAATTTCCTCCATTTCCGGGTCTTTCACGATCCGCTTTCGTCCGTCCTCGCCTTTGGCAATTTTGTAGCAGAAGGGAACACTGCCTGTCAGCGGTTGCCCGGTAGACAGTTTGTATTCGTTGACGATGTTGACACGCTCGCCAGCCATGTCAGCTTCCATTTCGGCAATCGTCAGCTTCATGTTAACAAGCATACGGCCTTGGGCTGTACTGAGGTCGTATTTTTCCTCTGTGGTAGTCCAGACAACAGGATCAATCCGTTTCATGCACTCATGGTATTCGGCAACAGAACGGAAGAATCTATCTAACTTAATGAAGATAATCCGCTTAAACCGCCTTTTTTCCGCATCCTGGATCATGCGCTGCAACTCCGGTCGTTTCTTTATCAGTTTACGACCGGAAACGCCCTCGTCCTTGTACCATTCGACGATCTTCATATTATTGTTTTGGGCGTAGGTCGTGAGCTTTTCCACCTGTGCATCGAGTGATATTCCGTGTAGTTTTTGTTCTTGGGTGGACACGCGTATGTAAGCCGCAACCTCCTCTATGTAGTCATAAGCCATTTATACCATCCTTCCATTAGTAGTTATAGTGATTTCCATAAATCCGCGAAAGAGAAACCTCTGGGCGCAAACAACTGCCCCAGCCAGAAGAAGCCAATGTCGGGATTCAGTCTGTCCATAATCAGCGCCGCGATAATCAGCGTCAGGGTCAATCCAAGACAGGTGCCTAAAACAATAATGGCCTTTTTTCTGCTTTTGGCGTTTTCCTGTTCATTTTTAACTTGTTCTTTCAGAAAAGTAACTTCCTCATGGTATTCTTCCATTATGGTTTTTACCTGTTCTTTTAGGTTCTTCTTTTCTTCTTCAAGCCGCTTTACAGTTTCTTCTAACCGTTCATCGGCCTGGCCTCGCGGGTCAGCGCATGGATTTTCGCCCCAGGCACCGCCGACGAGTGCTTTTACCATCGGACGGATCGTTTCAAACTTATAATCCATATGGTCTCCAGCGAGCAGTCTGTCTACCGTGCCTTTCGGCATATCGGATAGCTC
>Ga0233374_1000034_pt1 | contig 37452 bp, 25 predicted proteins | sample ElkDunMinimDraft_FD_180688 | JGI IMG/M metagenome (GOLD analysis project Ga0233374, IMG submission 180688) | Fecal eukaryotic communites from dung pellets of Tule Elk in California, USA - Elk Dung E1 | ecosystem: Host-associated > Mammals > Digestive system > Large intestine > Fecal | place...
ATCCTGTCCATCACAGAAGACAGCCTGCATCACATACTTTTCGGTACTCCCAACGGCGCTTTTTGCATTGACAAAAGCGACTACAAAGTGGTACCTCTCTTCCCTGAAACACTCGGTGACAAATCGGTAAAAACACTCCACACCGCAGCCGACGGCACTGTGTTTGTGCGCACCAATACCGAGGGATTTATAATCAACAGACAACACATCAGCGAGGTACCTATCGCTAAAGTCGACAGCGTCATCACACTAGCCCATACGGTCAGCACAAACGGCTATCTTTGGCTGATGACTCGCGAAGAAGGACTTGTCCGAATTGACCCCGACAGCACCACATCTTACTCCTACAGTTCGTCCGACCCATGCAACCTCATCCGCTGCAGCAACGGCACATTGTGGTGCAGCACTATGGAAGACATCTATGCCTACAGAATCACCCCTGAAGGACAGGCAGAAGCAATAGACCTCTGCAAAGAACTGAAAGGATATGACCCTCAGGTGAAAACCATCGCCGATATGAAACAGGACAAGGATGGCAACCTTTGGGTAGCGCGCTACGACAGCGAGAGTTTTATCATTGATTTTGAGAAGCATAAGTGGACCAAACACAAAGTCCCAGCAATAGGCAAGCTCTACAACAAATCAACGCTGATCATCACACTGGCACGCAACACCGACTCCTCCTACTGGATGTCGCAGAATCTCATAGGACTGTGTCTCTACGACTTGCAAACGGAACGCCTCGTGGACTACACTGAGTTCCCTACGACTAAAGACACTCACCTGGACATAGTACACGAACTCATACCATCGTCTACACCCCATCAGATATGGGCGCTCACCGAATCGAACCATGTCTATGGAGTCATGGCTGACAACATGGAGATGACTCTCACCCACACCATCGAACTGCCTAATAACCACTTTCCTAAAACGGTGTTTGAGGACAGGGACGGCACACTATGGATTGGTACCTATAGAGGCATCTACACATACGATCCTGCAACAAGAAATCTCAAAGAATTCAATGCCACAATCGGCCATACCACCAGTTTTACACAGACTGTCGACGGCACTATATGGGCCACTGTAACAGGAGTGGGAGTAATCGAAATAAGCAACGGCAAAACCAAGTGTATACATGCTCAAACTACCGATCTGCTCTGCATCAGTTCCACTTCAGACGGTACTATTTGGGTCGGCACAGGCACAGGCGAACTGCTGCAACTCGTCGACGGCAAATTCACATCCTTTTCAGAAAAAACCGGCATGAACGGCGACATGGTCGAGAAGATCGTTGCTGACAAATACGACCACCTGTGGATTCTCTCCAACCAACACCTCACCGAGTTCGACCCTGCCACCAGTGTCTACCGCATCATCAAGAGCGACTCGGAGCGAAACAGCTATTCACTCCCCCGCTTCATGCCTCGTGCGCTCAGCCTCGACACTCTGTCAAACGAGGTCATTGCAGGCGGATTCGACGGATTCCTTACATGCGCACCATCGCCCAACATAACTAACGGCACAAACAACATTGAGGTACGCATCACCGATCTCAAAATATCTAACAAAAGCGTCATTTTCGACTTAAAGAAAACCCTCTGCGATCCGTTGCCTGCCAATGCGCAGAATATAGAAATTCAGATATCAGCGTTAGACCACCTCCATTCTTCCGTCATACGCTATGCCTACCGATTTGACGATGGCGAATGGAACTACCTGCCTGTAGGCAGAAACAGCATACAGATAAAGCAGTTCGAAAAGGGCAATCATACCTTGCAGATTAAGTCGACCGACAAGAACGGAATTTGGAGCACCAACATCACCGAGTTCGACATTTTCAGAGAACCGTACTGGTACGAAACCTACACAGCTTACGCCATCTACGTTATCTTGTTCGTCTTAGCCATTTTTGCCATTATCAGATACTTCATCCTGCGCACACGTAAGCAAGAGGAAGCAATTTGGAGCGACAGCGCCGAACTGGTGGAAATGCGCCGTTACATTGACGAAAAACCATCCTCCAATCATGACAGTACAGAAGGCAGAGACCAGGTTTTCACTCAGATTGACAAGATGCTGCTCAACAAGATTAAGGAAACTGTAGAACAGCACATAGGCGAACCCGACTTTAATGTGGCTACGCTTGCCGACCACATGAACATGTCGCGCTCCACACTGATGCGAAAAATCAAGGTAATCACAGGCAAGACCCCACTGCAATTTATCCGCGACATCAAGATTGAATCGGCTTGCCAGATGCTCAAAAATCACACCACCTCTGTGTCGGAAGTAGCACATCGACTGGGCTATACCGACAGCGACTACTTCTCTAAGACCTTCCGCGAATCAGTGGGAATGTCACCTAGCGAATGGCAACGCCAAAATTTAACTTTAGAGGAATAAAAACACGTCAAACGGTGCAGAGTTTGTAAACAGACGCTGCAACCAACCATCACGCATTTCATAGCTATCTCTTTATGCGGCGATTAATGATTAACGCCGCGCTCAAATCTATAAACTTAGACTGAGTTTATACAAATTCAGTCTAAATTCGCACAAACTTAGACTGAGTTTATACGGACTTAGACTATGTTTGCAATTCTTGCCGCCACATCCCCCCTAATCCACATAACATAAATTGTTCAAACAGACACGACAAATAATTCAAAGTGCCTGTCAGTACTGTTTTACAGACCTTTTATATGAATATAAACACTAATTTTGTAATGTGGCAAAACGTACTATCGCAAAAAACATCAATAACAAAACACCAAACAATTATGAAGAAAAACATCTGCTTCAACACACGTTTGCTTCTCGTCATGATCATGACGGGACTGAACAGCATCATGGCCAGTGCAACTGAAAGTACCAATGTAGCTCCTGACTGCATTGATATATCAGCAAGCTATACAGCCAACTGGAACAACCTTTATGCCATCAACAACGGCGTGAAAGGATTCGGCGAACTCGCCAACAGCGAAACATGGGGTTCATGGGATGTCGACGGCAATCGCCCTTCTGAACAATGGCTCCGCTACACATGGATGGAACCAATCCACATGAACCAGGTGAACGTGTACTTCTGGACTGATACCGACACCCCTGGCGACAACGTGCACGTACCAGCATCGTGGACTGTACTGTATTGGGACGAGACCCTGGAAGACTGGAAAGAAGTAACTCCGCTCGAAGGCGAAGAATTCACTTGCACAAAAGACGCTGTCAACAGCGTGAAATTCCAGCCTGTAACTACCTCACAGCTCAAGCTCGTGATGCAGGCTGCCAGCAACGGCACATACTTTTCCGCACTTGGAGTGACCGAATGGGAGGTCATGGGAGTGAAGGTTGAAGAGGAAAACCCGTATACAAACGTCGCCCTCAACATCTGCGACGTTACAGCCAGCTACACTGCCGACTGGAACTACCTCTATGCCGTGTATGACGGTACAAAAGGATTCGGCGGTCTGCCCGATGGAAAGACATGGGGTTCATACCGCTGGAGCGAACGTCCTGCCGAAGAATGGATCTGCTACACATGGACCGAACCTGTAGAAATACTCCAGTCAAGCGTATACTTCTGGACCGACACTGAGACTCCTGGCGACAACGTCCATGTACCAGCATCATGGGTGCTCCAGTATTGGGACGAAACAGCAGAAGACTGGACCGAAGTGACTTTGCTCGAAGGAGAAGCATACACATGTCTTAACAACAAGATTAACACTGTGAATTTCAAGCCTGTAAGAACAAGCAAGGTACGTCTTTACATGCAGGCAGCCGGCAACGGAACAACATACTCCGCACTCGGAGTGGGAGAATGGGAAGTCTACTCAGAAAAGAAGGAAGAAACCATTGTCTACGGCGACTACCCAATCACAAACGTCGACTTCAGCAAGGTTCACCTCAGCGACAACTTCTGGAACCCTCGCATGGAACAGAACCAGACAGTGACAATCCCTGTAGCCTTACAGCAGTGCTACGACACACGCCGTGTGCTCAACTTCCAGAAGGCGGCAGCAATTCTCCGTGGCGAAAACATAGGATATTTCGACACAGAATGCACCTTTGACGACACCGACATCTACAAAATCCTAGAGGGTATGGCATATTCGGTACAGGCAAAGCCAAATGCCCAACTCGACAAGCAGATGGACGAACTCATCGAAATCATCGCTGCTGCACAGGAACCAGACGGATACCTCTACACACCACGCACAGCGGGCAACCCTGCCGGCATGCACGGATGGGTAGGTGCAAAGCGTTGGGAAAAGACTCCTGACCTCAGCCACGAGCTCTACAACTCAGGCCACCTCTTCGAGGCAGCCACAGCGCACTTCATATCAACAGGCAAGCGCACACTTCTCGACATAGCAATCAAGAACGCCGACTTGCTCGTAAAAGACTTCCTCGAAGGCGGACTCACCTACGAACCAGGTCACCAAATCGTAGAGATGGGACTCGTGAAGATGTACCGCGTAACAGGCAATGAGAAATACCTCAAACTCGCAAAATATTTCCTCGACCTCCGCGGACAGAAAGGCGTGATGCGACAGGAATACAGCCAGACCCACAGACCAATAGTCATGCAGGACGAAGCCGTAGGACACGCTGTACGCGCAGCATACATGTATTCAGGCATGGCCGACATCGCAGCTATCATGAACGACAAAACATATCTCCATGCAGTCGACGAAATATGGCACAACGTCGTTGAAAAGAAGTACTATATCACAGGCGGTATCGGTGCACGCCATGCAGGCGAGGCCTTTGGCGTAAACTACGAACTCCCTAACCTCTCTGCTTACTGCGAAACATGTGCAGCCATCGCCAACGTCTACTGGAACTGGCGCATGTTCCTTCTCCACGGCGACAGTAAATACTATGACGTAATCGAGCGCACACTCTACAACGGCGTAATTGCAGGAATCGGACTCGACGGAAAGCACTTCTTCTATCCTAACCCACTCGAAAGCGACGGTACATACCAACGTAGCGAATGGTTCGGATGCGCATGCTGCCCTAGCAACCTCTGCCGATTCACAGCATCAGTGCCAGGCTACATCTACGCCCACCACAACGAAAACCTCTACGTCAACCTTTACATCCAGGGCACTGCCGACATTGACATGGCAGACGGAACTGTAACCCTCACGCAGACAACCAACATGCCATGGGAAGGCGCTGTAAGCATCGAAGTAGATAAGATTCAGAACCCAGAGCGCGAAATAGCCATGATGCTCCGCTTGCCAGGATGGGCAAACGGACAGCCTGTGCCATCCGACCTCTACTCATACGTTGATCCGCAGAACGCAAACATCACAGTGAAAGTCAACGGAGAGGCAGTCGACTACACAATGGTCAACGGCTACATGACAATTAAGCGCACATGGGCTGAGAACGACGTAATCAGTTTCGAACTCCCTATGGACGCACACAAGACTGTGACAAACGAACTCGTAGTTGACAACACCGACAAGATGTCAATCGAGCGCGGACCAATAGTATACTGCATCGAATGGCCAGAAAACGACAACCTGCAGAACTGCTTCATGACTGAAGCTGCTACAGCACAGCCTGTATGGACTGACGACCTCAACGGACTGATGAAACTCAGCATCACAGAGGAAGGTTCAAACGGAATGACCGCTATCCCTTACTACGCATGGGCAAACCGCGGAATGGGCGACATGAAGGTTTGGATTCCGCGTAGCGGTCCTGAAGCATACGAATTCCACGCTTCAGAATGGACCACAGGCGATGTAAACCGCATCCCAGCATCAAGCATCACATACGATGAGGAAAACAACATAATCAATGCGGAAAGCAAAGGAAATTGCAACATTTGTTTAATGCTCGACTACGGAAAGCTCAATTACAATATCAGCAAAGACCAGAAATACCTCGTAGTCCGTGGTTCATATCTCAGCACAAATGACGGAGACTCATATCTGTGGTGGCTCAACGGCACAAACAAGTCGTCATCAGTAGCACCTACTGTAAAGAAAGTCATCACAATCGACGGAGAAGAGCAGACTCTCATAGCATGGGACTTGTCAACAAGCGGCATCAACGACAACCTGAAGGGCGACAATCCAAACATCACCATAGGACAGACCATCTTTGGAATGACATCGACAGACGCTAACGGCTACAGCGAAATCTACGACATAAACTTCGTAAGCGATGTTAACGCCTATGAGAACACTGTGACAAGCATCAGCGACATCGAAATCAATGGTAACAAAGCCAATGATGCCACAGTCTACGACCTCAGCGGTCGCGCTGTGTCAAAAGCAAACCTGAAGAGTCTGGAACAAGGCATCTACATCAAAGATGGAAAGAAGTTCATAGTCAGATAATCAACACATAAAATGAAGAGAATTCTCAAAAATAGCACCATAGCAATTACATTGGCATGCATCCCTGCAATAGTCTCAGCTATCGGCAAAGACCGCATCGGACTAGTGGAAAGACCTGTCCCTGTCGCTTCGGTCCAGAACATCAAGGGGTTCGTGGGTGATCGCATAGCCCTCAACCGCAACACTTATCTCAAGAATTTCCCTATAGAGAAGTACGTTGACTTTGTTGTAGACCGTCAGCACCGCGATTGGAACTGGACACAAGCGGAGCAGCACGGCAAATGGATTGAGTCAGCCTACCTCAGCGCCGTACAGAGCGGCGACAAGGAACTGCTTGATAAAGTACAACACCAACTATACCGCATCATTGGTTCGCAAGAAGCAGAAGGTTATCTCGGTGCTACTGCACGCGACTACCGTTCCGATTCGCGTCCGGTAAGAGGTATGGACGCTTACGAACTCTATTTCGTGTTCCACGCCTTGGAAACGGTCTACGAAGAAACAGGAGACAAGCAGGCTCTGCAGTCGGTAGAGAAGCTTGCCGGCTATTTCCTCAAACACTTCGGACCAGACAAGAACGAGTTCTGGCCCTCATCGCTACGCTACCCAGAAAATATGAGAAAACACCTAGCTGGCACATCCGACTTTGCCGGACACAGTGTGCACTACAGTTGGGAAGGAACCCTGCTCTGCGACCCTATGGCACGCCTATACGAACTGACTGGTAAGAAGAAATATCTTGACTGGAGCCAATGGGTAGTGAGCAACATTGACCGTTGGAGCGGATGGGACGCGTTCTCACGCCTTGATTCCGTAGCAGACGGAACTCTCGGTATTGACAAACTGCAACCTTATGTCCACTCCCACACGTTCCACATGAACTTCCTGGGATTCCTGCGCCTCTATCGCATCACAGGCGACAAGAGTCTGCTGAGAAAAGTCAGCGGAGCTTGGAACGACATCTACAGCCGACAGATGTATATCACAGGCGGTGTGAGTGTGGCTGAGCACTACGAGCACGGCTTCGTAAAACCCCTTTCGGGCAATATAGTGGAGACATGTGCAACGATGTCGTGGATGCAGCTCACCCAACAACTCCTGCAACTGACAGGCGACACGAAGTATGCCGACGCAATGGAGCGACTCATGTTCAACCATGTCTTTGCTGCACAAGATGCTGAAAGCGGCTCATGCCGCTACCACACAGCACCTAACGGAAGCAAACCTAACGGATTCTTCCACGGTCCTGACTGCTGCACAGCCAGCGGACACCGCATCATCTCCCTCCTGCCTACGTTCTTCTACGCTCAGAAAGGCAAAGACTTCTTCATCAACCAATACGTCACTTCCGAATACGTGGGTAGTGACTTTGCCTTCAACCTTTCTGGCAACTATCCTGAAAGCGAAGACGTGAAGATTGAGATAACCAAAGCTGCGCGCAAAATCGTCAACTTGCGTCTTCCTTCATGGTGCAAAACCCCTGTAGTTAAGGTTAACGGCGAAATTCTCAACGGAGCCTCTTCAGGCACATACCTCAAGATTGACCGCAAGTGGAAAGCAGGCGACTGCATAACACTCCATTTACCAATGGAAGAAAAATGGGTAATGCGCGAGAACCACAGCAACTACCCGTCCTACACGCTTCCTGGCGGCGAAATCATGTATAAGGAAGAACCTACCGACATGGTGCCATACGCATTCCTCCGTGGTCCGATTGTCTATTGCGTCGACATGGTTTGGAACAAGCACATTTCAAACGATGACGCCAACCTGGCTCGCGATGTGAGAATTGACGTTAACAAACTTCCACAGCGTCAAACCTTCAATGACACGGAATCGGTAATGGGACCTTTCTATCAGACTGACGCTAACTACATGGGGCGCAACGTAAAACTGACACTTACACCATTCTGCAACGTCGGACAATGGTGGAGACCAGACGAGCAGAAGCCTTGGCGCAACTCCAATGCCTTCACCTACGCCATTTGGATGTACAAATAAACCCCACACATGCACAAAAAACACTTGCTGCGCCGAAGAAACGACTACTGTCCGACCTTCGGCGCTTGCTATTTTGGTCTAAAGCGCACTGCCCTTTGCACAGTTAGTTAATTATTCCTAACTTTGTACACATAAAACAAGAAAACTAAAGACTATTAAATAGATATGGCATTAAAAGCTGGCATTGTAGGACTCCCTAACGTGGGCAAGTCTACCCTTTTCAACTGTTTGTCGAGCGCAAAGGCGCAGGCGGCAAACTTCCCGTTTTGTACTATCGACGCCCAGATGGGACAAATCTCCGTTCCTGACGAGCGACTAACTAAATTGGCGGAATTGGTTCACCCAGGACGCATCGTTCCTGCCACTTGCGACATCGTCGACATTGCAGGACTTGTGAAGGGCGCTAGCCGTGGCGAAGGACTTGGCAACCAGTTCCTTGGAAACATCCGTGAATGCGATGCCATAATCCATGTGCTCCGCTGTTTCGACAACGGAAACATCGTTCACGTCGACGGTTCGGTCGATCCTGTGCGCGACAAGGAAATCATTGACACAGAGCTTCAGCTCAAGGACCTCGAGACCGTAGAAACTCGCATCAAGCGTGTGGAGAAGCTCGCCAACGTGGGCGGCGACAAGCAGGCTAAGGTGGAGTACGGCCTTCTGCTCCGCTACAAAGAGGCTCTCGAACAGGGCAAGAGCGCTCGCACAGTAGAGTTTGAGAACGACGAGGAGGCAGCGGCATCGAAGAACATGTTCCTGCTCACAACAAAGCCTGTGCTCTACGTCTGCAACGTCGACGATTTGAGTGCCAAGGAAGGCAACCAGTACGTCGATGCTGTGCGCAAAGCCATTGAGGGCGAAGATGCCGAACTCATCATCATATCAGCGCAGACAGAGGCAGACATTGCCGACCTTGAGACATACGAGGAGAAGCAGATGTTCCTTGAGGACATGGGCCTCACAGAGAGCGGTTGCAACCGCCTCATCAAGGCAATCTACTCACTGCTCAACCTCGAAACATTCATCACTGCCGGCGAGATGGAAGTGAAGGCATGGACCTACCGCAAGGGTTGGAAGGCACCGCAGTGTGCCGGAGTAATCCACACCGACTTCGAGAAGGGATTCATCCGCGCCGAAGTAATCAAGTACGACGACTACGTGAAGTACGGTTCCGAAGCCGCCGTTCGCGAGGCGGGCAAACTCGGCGTAGAAGGCAAGGAATACGTCGTTCAGGACGGCGACATCATGCACTTCCGCTTCAATGTTTAGAAGGTTAACTTAACTCCCTTTACCTCCTTAACTCCTAAAAACATGCTCTTTATCGACTGGCAACCCTCGCTCGAAGCGTTCAGCATAGGCAATTTCTCACTGCGCTGGTACAGTTTGCTGTGGTGCATCGGACTCGTCTTTGCCTACACTATCGTACACCGCCTCTACAAGCAGCAGAAGATTGACGAAAAGAAGTTCGAACCGCTCTTCTTCTACTGCTTCTTCGGCATACTCATAGGAGCGCGCCTCGGCCATTGCATTTTCTACGAACCTGCCACTTATCTCACAAGCCTTAAGGGATTTACCGAAATGATTCTGCCAATACGGTTCCTTGCCGACGGCGGATTTGAGTTTGCCGGCTATAGCGGACTGGCGAGTCACGGCGGAACCATCGGACTCTTCCTTGCTCTTATGCTCTACGTCAGGAAGCATCAGGTGCCGGTGTTCCAACTGCTCGACAACATAGCCATAGCGACACCGCTCACGGCATGCTGCATACGTCTGGGCAATCTGATGAACTCCGAGATTATCGGCAGTCCTACTACCATGCCGTGGGGATTCATTTTCCACACCCACGACGCCCTCGTCGACGGCCAGTTGGCTCCGCGCCATCCGGCACAACTCTACGAGGCTCTCGCCTACCTCATCATCTTCTTCATAGGCTATGCCATCTACCGCCGCAAGGGACTTCCGGCTAAGCCAGCCAACCCCGCCCCTTCACGCATGACGGTGGGCACAGGATTCTACTTCGGACTCTGCCTCGCAGCAATCTTCACCTTCCGCTTCTTCGTCGAGTTCATCAAGAAGGAGCAGGTCGACTTCGAGCAGGGCATGGCGCTCAACATGGGCCAGCTCCTAAGCATCCCGTTCGTTATCATCGGACTCTATTTCATGCTGAGGAAAACACATAACCAATAAGACTTATTAGTCCAATCAGGCTAATAAGCCCAATAGAACCCACACACATGGACAACAAGTATATCTACGAACTACAGATGAAGGTCAGAGACTACGAATGCGACCTTCAGGGCATAGTGAACAACGCTAACTACCAACACTATATCGAGCACACGCGCCATGAGTTTCTGCTGTCGCGAGGAGTAAGTTTCGCCGAGCTCCATGAGCAGGGCACCGACGCCGTTGTTGCACGCCTCAACATGCAGTTCAAGACTCCCCTGAAGAGCGGCGACGAGTTCGTATGCAAACTAAACCTGAAGAAGGACGGCATCAAATACGTGTTCTATCAGGACATCTACCGCCTGCCCGACATGAAGTTGGTCATAAAGGCACAAGTCGATACCGTGTGCATAGTCAACGGACGCCTTGCCGAGAGCGAGGAACTCAACACACGATTTAACCTGTAAGCACACACACCACTCCTACTCCACCCTCACCCGCCATGAACGAAACCCTCTACGCAATGGCGCTTTCCCACGTGCCACGCATGAGTCTGAGCAACATCAACATGCTCTACTCCACCCTTGGTTCGGCCACTGCCGTCTATGAGCACCGCAACAGCATTCGCGACGTCATCCCCGACGCCACCGACCGCCTTGCCAGCGCTCTCCAGGGCATGGACGAGGCGCTAAAGAGGGCTGAGACGGAACTGGAGTTTGCCGAAAAGAAAAACATACGCTGCCTCACAATGGCCGATGCCGACTATCCGCAACGCCTCTGCGAATGTCCCGACGCACCCATTGTGCTCTACTTCTGCGGAAACACAAACCTCAATGCCCACCGCATCATCAACATCATAGGCACACGCCACTGCACTGAATACGGACGCGACATCTGCCGCAACTTCATCAGCGACCTGCAGCGCCACCACCCCGACATTCTCATCGTCAGCGGACTGGCCTACGGCATCGACATCAACGCCCACCGCGCCGCTCTCGACTGCGGAATGCATACCGTAGGAGTGCTTGCCCACGGACTGGACCGCATCTACCCTTCGGTCCACCGCAACACAGCAGCCAGCATGGTGCGCCAGGGCGGACTTCTGACCGAATACATGAGCCAGACCAACCCCGACAAAATCAATTTCGTCAGGCGCAACCGCATCGTGGCAGGCATGTGCGACGCTACCATCGTCGTGGAGAGCGCGGCAAAGGGCGGAGCGCTAATCACAGCCGAACTCGCCGAGAGCTACCACCGCGACGTGTTCGCCTTCCCTGGCAGAATCTACGACCAATACAGCGAAGGTTGCAACCGCCTCATCAAGGACAACCGCGCCACACTCATACAGACAGCCGACGACTTCCTCACCGCCGTGGGATGGAGCAATCAGCAAGCAGACTCCCCCGCTCCGCTCCAACAAGAACTCTTCCCCGAACTCACCTCTGAAGAACAACTCATAGTCAGCACACTCGAAAAGGCCGGCGACAAGCAAATCAACCAGATTGTCGTGGAGACAGGGATGCCCTTCAGTCGGGTCAGTTCACTAATGTTCGAACTCGAACTCAAAGGCATAGTCAGAGTGCTCGGCGGAGCCCGCTACAAACTCATCCGCCGATGACAAGAACAATCATCACAACCGCCTTTCTCCTGCTGCTCTTCCCCTATTCCATCCAAGCGCAGAACGCCTACACATGGGAAGACTTCGTGGAGCGTATGGCTACCGATGATGCCGACACAGAAGGACTGGACAACACTCTTTTCGAAGAACTCTACGAACTGCACTGCAACCCTCTCAACATCAACACCGCCACCGAGAACGATCTCAGCCAACTCCCCTTCCTCACCATTTCGCAGTGTCGTGACATACTCCTGCACATCAAGATTAACGGACCCATGCTCTCGCTCGGCGAACTCATGGCCATAGAGAGCCTTGATGCCGACACACGCGGATGGCTGCGCCTGTTCTGTCGCGCTGGCGAAGTTAAGACCGAGCGCAAACTCACCCTTAAAGACCTGCTCCGATACAGCAACCACGAACTCACTGCACGCACCGACGTGCCCTTCTACCGCAAGGCGGGCTACGAGGACGTGCCACAGAGCGTGCTCGACAAGTCGCCCAACAAAGTCTACCGCGGCAACAGCCTCTACCATTCCCTACGCTACCGCCTTGCATCGATGGACCACCTCGACATCGGCATCCAAATGGAGAAAGACCCTGGCGAACGCGGTATCGACTACATCAGCGGCTATGCCATCGTCAGCAACATAGGCGCCTTGCGCACCGCTGCCGTGGGCAACTACCGCGTGAGTTTCGGACAGGGCCTCGTGGTCAACACCGGCAGCTCCTTCGGCAAACTCATGACGCTCAACTCGCTCAGCCGCATGGACCGAGGCATACACCGCCATTCATCAACCTCCGAAACGGGCTACTTCACTGGAGCAGCAGCCACCATCGGCATAGGCAAGCGCCTGCACCTCTCCGCATTCTTCTCAAGACGAAAGGAAGACGGCACGCTGCTAAAAGACTCAAGCGGAATCTCCTCGCTCAAGACCGACGGACTGCACCGCACAGCACTTGAGCACAGCAAGAAAGGCAACATCACAACCACCACTACGGGCGGAAACCTGCACCTCAACCTCAACCGCTTCGACTTCTCCATGACAGGAGCATTCACGCACTACTCCATCCCTCTGCGCCCCAAACACGACACCCCCTCATCGCTCTACCGCCTCTACAACGCCCAAGGCACCGACTTCGCCGCCTACAGCCTGGCCTACTCCTACACCGCCCCACGCATCACCCTCCGGGGCGAGACAGCCATGAGCAACAACGGCGCACTCGCCACCGTCAACTCCGTACAGTGGATTGTCAATGAGAAGCACCGGCTTACGGCGGTCTACCGCAACTACGGCACACGCTACATCGCTGTACACGGACGCTCTTTCGGCGAAAACTCACACCCGCAGAACGAACACGGCTTCTTCCTCGGCTGGACAACCACGGCACTGCCCGGCTCCACCCTCGAAACCTACATCGACGTGGTCCATTATCCCTGGCTGAAATACCAGACATCGGGCAGTTCCTACAGCATAGACGGAATGGTGCAACTCACCCACCGGCTCAGCAAGAAATCCACACTCACAGCACGCTACAAGTTCCGCTCAAAGCAGAAAGACCACAAGTTTGAAACGGAAGACGGCACTCTCACCCAACTGCTCTTCCACAATTCACACAACCTCCGCCTTCAATGCCAGTATGCACCAACGGATATGCTCACACTGCGCACAACCATAAACGCCACACTCAAGCAACTCGAATCGGAAACCACAGCCAAAGGATTCCTCATAAGCGAAAACCTGCGCCTGACGCTGCCAAAGCACAAGGGTAGGGCAGAACTCACCTTTGCCTACTTCAACACCGACAGTTACGACTCACGCATCAGCATCTACGAGCCGTCACTGCTCTACACCTTCGGTTTCCACTCTCTCTACAACCACGGCATCCGAACCTCCCTCCTTGCCTCCCTCCCCCTCGACCGCCTTTTTGGCAAAGACACTGCCAACCTCACCCTTAACGCCAAACTCGGCACCACCATCTACTTCGGCCAGCAGTCAATCGGCACAGGACTCGAACTCATCCCTCAGAACCACCGCACCGACCTGCAGATGCAGCTCCGCTGGAAGTTCTGATAAGAAGGAGACCCCTCTGCCTTTCGGGCATCTCCCCCCCCCTTATGTGGAGAAAGAAAGTCACTCGTAGGGGTAGGCCAGCGTGTCTGCCCGACAACGCCCGATGTAGAGACGCCACACTGTGACGTCTCTACAACAGGACAAAACAATACACTAACAAAATCACAGATCACACAAAACGACACAGATTAAAAACTACGTATCAAAAGAAATACCCCACACAAATCCGTTCCATCCTGGTCATCCGCGGTCCTTTGGGCGAATCGACGACCCCTAAACCCTCAACGATAAACGTTACTTCCCAACTGAAAAATTACCATCACCTCGGTGCAAACTTCCCGACCCCTCGCTGAAAACTATAAATAAAAGTAATATTTGTACAAATAATAGTTTTATTTATATAAATATAAGTAATATTCTTACAAATATAAGTTTAATTTATACTTTTCTCCGCAGTAACATGAACTTTGGAGCGCAGCGACAGCATTTTTTTAGTGGGCATGTGTGATTTTTCTACCGTAATGACAGGTCATTTCAATCGCTTTTCAATTAAAGTTCACTGCTTTTCAACTAAAATTGCTATCTTTGCGATGTTACATTGCCTAATTGTACCTTGTTGGGCAATAATAACCTTTCAAAGAGCGGAAACGATGAAAGAGATATTCGAACTCGTCAACGAAATGTCGCCCTACCTGCTGCTGGGATTTCTGCTGGCTGGAGTGATGCACGTGTTTGTACCAAGCACGCTCTACAGCCGTTATCTCTCGGCTGGCAACTTCCGTTCCGTACTTTACTCAGCACTCTTCGGCATACCGCTCCCGCTTTGCTCGTGCGGCACCATACCTACCGCCATGTCACTGCATAGGGAAGGGGCTTCGAAGGGGGCGACGGTGTCGTTCCTCATAGCCACTCCTCAGACGGGTGTGGACTCCATCATAGCCACTTACTCGCTCATGGGACTGCCGTTCGCCATTCTGCGCCCTGTGGCGGCTCTCTTCACCGCCTTGTTCGGCGGACTTATTGTCAACAAGTTCGCTCCTGAGGAGACAAAGATGCAGACTCAGACGAAGGTGGAGGAGAAGACGCTGAAGGAAGAGTTTGGCGAGATAGTGCAGAGAGGGTGGGGCAGAAACCTTTGGGGAGTGCTCAAGTATGCCTTCTTCGACATGATGCAGGACATAGGCAAGTGGCTGGTCATCGGACTCGTCGTGGCGGGACTCATCACTGTGTTCGTGCCCGACACGTTCTTCAACACTTTCAAGGGCAACACTCTGCTTAGCATAGGGCTTGTGCTGGCATTTGCCATACCGATGTATCTCTGCGCAACGGGCTCAATACCTATTGCCGTGGCACTGATGCTCAAGGGGCTGTCGCCTGGTGCAGCACTCGTTCTGCTCATGGCAGGTCCGGCATCGAACGCCGCTTCCATACTCGTTGTCAGCAAGGTGCTCGGCAAGCGTACCATGCTCCTCTATCTGCTATCAATCATTGGCGGAGCAACGCTGTTTGCCCTCGGCATTGACTATCTGCTGCCTCAGGAATGGTTCACCGCACCGCTCAAGCAGCTCCACACATGCTGTGCTGACGGTTCGTCGGCATTCAACATCGGCGCAACGATTGTGTTAGGACTCCTGCTGCTCAACGCTCTGGTGTGGAGATACGCAGTGAAGAAATCAGATGAAGGTTCGTGCGAATGTGAAAGTTGCGGATGCGCCTCACACAAACAGACGACCGTTTACAGGGTAGGCGGAATGAGCTGCAACCACTGCCGCACAAACGTGGAGAAGACCATCAGCCAACTCGAAGGAGTGGAGAGCGTGAGCGTAGACCTAAGCACAGAAACAGCTACTGTGACCGGTTCGGCCAGCGAAGACGAAATCCGGCATGCCGTGGAAAGCATCGGATTCAAGATTGAGAAGGAGAGGAATTAAGGATACCAAAGTCGAAACACTAATAAATCTACATAATATGAAAAGACTATCAAACAGCAACAGGGTAGGGAGGAAACGCATTCTGCTTTCCGCCATTCTATTAGGGGCAAACATACTTTGCGCTTCAGCGCAAACAACATTCATGACCAAGGAAGAGGCCAAGAATAAATACACCACAAATAATTCGCTCAGACATGTCACTGTGCATGACCCTTCTATCACTTATGACCATGTGAGCAAACAGTACTATATCTACGGCACTCACCGCGGATGCGCCAAGACTTCCGACCTGCAGAACTGGAGCCACTTCAGTTCGCCGTGGAAGGTGGGCACGAACACCAACGCAAGCAACGAGCAGGTGGTGGTAACTCCTGCAGTGAAAAAAGTCACCAAGGGTGGGGCAGAGGTTGACTTCCCTGCCTTCAGCGCATACGAATGGTCGGCATGCCTCCCCACATACGGATCCAACACTTGGGGCAACGTCGGCGGCAACATGTGGGCTCCCGACATCATCTGGAACCCGACTATGCAGAAGTGGTGCCAGTACTTGAGCATTAACGGACTGCGCTGGAACTCAAGCATTGTATTGCTGACATCGGATAATATCGAAGGACCTTACGAATACCAGGGACCAGTAATCATCACCGGATTCAACGTCGACGGCAATGCCAACGTGTCGTACAAGAAGACTGATCTCGAACTGGTTATCGGAACACAGAACACGCTGCCTTCACGCTACAACTGCTTTTGGGGCAACCGTTGGCCTCACGCCATCGACCCGACAGTGTTCTTTGACGAAGAAGGTAAAATGTGGATGGCATACGGCTCATGGAGCGGAGGTATCTGGATTATCGAACTTGACGAGACAACAGGATTGCGCGACTACAACGTGACTTATCCATCGACAAACGGCAGCAGCGACGGCGTGACAAGCGACCCTTACTTCGGCAAGAAGATTGCCGGCGGATATTATGTATCGGGCGAGGGCCCTTACATCGAACACGTGGGCGACTACTACTACCTGTTCGTAACCAACGGCGGACTTGACGCCAAAGGCGGATACGAGATGAGAGTGTTCCGCTCGGCCAACCCTAACGGACCATACACCGACTCAAAGGGAACATCAGCCATTTACACCTCATACAGGCTCAACTACGGTGTGAACTGCGACACACGCGGTAACAAACTCGTAGGTCCGTACGACAAGTGGGGATTCATGACTCTGGGCGAGAGAGCTCAGGGCCACAACTCAGTCATTGCAGCCGAGGACGGACGCTCATACCTCGTCTATCACACCCGATTCAACGACGGAACTGAGGGCCACCAGGTGAGAGTGCACCAGCTCTTCATCAACGAAAAGGGATGGCCTGTAGCCGCACCATTTGAATATACCGGCGAGACTGCCACCAACGAGGACATCAAGACCAAGGAGGCATTTGCCAAGGAGGACATACCTGGCACATACCAAATGCTCCTGCACAAATACTCCATGGACCACAATAACGGCGAAGAGGTTCTTCCGGTTAGCATACAGCTCAACGCCGACGGCACTATCTCAGGCAAATATACAGGCAAATGGACCACTACGGAAGGCACATCCTACATCCAGATTACTATAGGCAACTCCGTGTACTACGGCGTGATTGCGGAACAGCAAATGGAACCTACAACCATCAAGGCGGTGGCATTCACAGCGAGCAACGCCCAGGGAGTAAACATCTGGGGTTACAAGATGAGGGACGACTACAACCTTGCGTACCAGCTCAACAATCTTGACCTGCCAGTCGTTAACAGACAGAACGTAAGCATGAACCTCAACTTCTACAACATGCCTATCAACCCAGGCATCAACGTTGAGTGGGCATCAAGCCATCCGGACATTATCTCTGACAAGGGAACCTACAACCCTGAAACCATTACGGAAGACACACCAGTGGACATATACGTAAAGATGTGGGTGGGCGACTACTACTGGGCTGATACACTCAACGTAACAGCACAACCGGTGACAGAGATCGACTCTTCATATCTCGAGGGAATTGTGGCTTACTACGACTTCAACACCCTCAAGCCTACAAACGCATACAACGAAGACCAGCGAGGAGTAAGAAGAACTAACGGTACAGGAAAAGCCATCACACTCGAAACCGACAACGTACGTCCTGACGAGTTTTTCCACCAGTACTTCGGTTCAAACGGCAACTGCAGTTACACACAGTTCAACAACCCTCTCTACAATAGCGAACTGGAGGACGGACTGACAATTTCGTTCTGGCTGAAAATGACTGAGGAGAATTTATGGGATGCAATATTCTCATTCTTCAACACGACGTCAAAAGAACGCCTCTACATGACCGGAAACGCATATTTCGGCTACAACAACGATGCGGGCAACTGGCTCGACATTAACCACCCTACAACAAAAACGACAAACTACCTGTCTGCCGGCAAATGGGAACTCATAACCATCACATTATCGCGCACAAAGGGCTTCACCCTGTATGTGAACGGCAGCAGAAAGGGTAACAGCAACTACAGTTACAGCGGAAGCCAAAACGGCAACAGCATAAGCACATATGCAGGATTCGATTACGACGAAATTATTGACTTCATCCAAAACTGCAGGTTCTTCTACTTTGGTTACGGTTCGTTCTGGGGTTCTGCCGACATATGCTTCGATGATCTGCTCATATACAACAGAGTAATGACATATACCGAAGTACAGAACCTCAAGAAGATGTGCAACCGCGTAACAAACTTTGCAGCAGGAGAAGGAGGCACAGGAATAGAGTCGATATTCACAGAAGACAACGTAAGTCCTGCACGCCGCGGCATCTACGACCTCATGGGCCGCAAGGTAAGCGCACCTGTCAAGGGCAACATCTACATCATCAACGGCAAAAAAGTGCTCTACTAATCATTATTAATAGCAATGCACATGAAAACTTTAAGAAATATTTTCACCATTGCAGCAATAGGCGTACTCACAAGCCTATGCCTGCTCTCATGCACAAGCAAAGACCAACTCAAAATAGCAGTTGAAGTAGCAGCAGCAGACTGTCCTGAAGATCTCGGAGACGGAATAACAATGAAGGACATTCTATTGGAGAACGGTGACGTAGTCTACATATGCGAAATGGACGAAGAGTATTACGATATCGAAGGATGTAATGACCCGTTAATCCAAGCAAGCTGGAAGGCGTCTATCATGGAATTTATCTACAATAACGAAGACGCCAGCATTGACGAGTTCATAAATATAGTGAAAGAATCCGAAGCCGACATCATCTACCGATGCGTAGGTAACGTGTCAGGCGACGGATTCGATATCATCATCGACAACAGCGAACTTTAAGAACTGCAACATAGCGCAAAACTATGGGAAGAAACAAGTTTTCGCAACGCGAGATTGACATTATCGAGAAACTGCTGGCCAGAAAGATGGCAGGCACACGCTTCCAGCAGAAGATGGTGCGCCACACCCTGCGCACAACCTTCGAGTTCAACATCTCCGACTTCAACGTGCAGGGCAAGGCCTTCGGACCCGACGACCTGCAGGACTGCATACGCCGACGCGCCATCCAAGTGCTTGACGACGCCACCATCGAAGCAATGAAACAGCGCCACGCCGAGAAACGCCAGCGCGACGAGGAACTCCGACAAGCCGAGGCCGTGGCCAACGGCGAGGAGGTGGACTGGCAGGAAGTGCAGCGCCAGTGGGACGAGTACTACTCACAACATCCAGAGGAGAAATAATAATCATAAGTAACAGATGTATGAACAAAAGCGCGGAAATGAAAATTTCTGCGCTTTTGTTTGCCATACACCTATTTATTCGTATATTTGAAACTGATTGCCTTAGTGGGCATAAACGGAAAAACAACACCAAATAATATTTTAACCTCATTTCATTAATCACTATGAGAAAACTTATCGCATTGTCACTCGTTGCAACTCTCGTTGCTGGTGAAGCTATAGCCCAGAAGGACAATTCGGGCTATCCTATCACACAAGTGCCTTTCACAAGCGTGAAGGTTACTCCTAACACGTTCTGGGGACAGCGTCTTCAGGCAAGCCGTGAAGTTACTATCCCGCTCGCATTCAGCAAGTGCGAAAGCGAAAACCGCTATGCCAACTTCTCGCAGGCAGCAGAACACATCAAGGACCCTTCAAAGGTGTTCAAGGTTGACGGAGTAATGGGCTACTCGTTCGACGACACCGACCCTTACAAGACTCTCGAAGGTGCAAGCTACTTGCTCCAGACTTACCCTAACGCTACTTACAAAGGCAAGAGCCTCAACAAATACTGCGACTCAGTAATCGCCGTCATCGCTTCGGCACAGGAACCAGACGGCTACCTCTTCACTGCACGCACCCAGAATCCTAAAGAACCACACGGATGGGCTGGAACAAAGCGTTGGGAAATGGTTGAAGACCTCAGCCATGAGTTCTACAACCTCGGCCACCTCTGCGAGGCTGCCGTGGCACACTACCAGGCTACAGGCAAGAAGTCACTCCTCAACATCGCCATGAAGTATGCTGACTGCGTGGCACGCGAAGTAGGCGACAAACCAGGTCAGGCAAGCGTTGTGCCAGGCCACCAGATTGCAGAGATGGGTCTTGCAAAGCTCTATCTCGCTACAGGCAAGAAAGAATATCTCGACCTCGCTAAGTTCTTCCTTGACAAGCGCGGCAAGAAAGACCCTACATGGACTGTAAAGCGTGGAAGAATGTGGGATAAGGACGGCTATTTCCACCACCTCAACGAGTACAGCCAGGCACACAAGCCAGTGCTTGAGCAGGACGAGGCAGTAGGACACGCCGTTCGTGCAGGCTACATGTATGCCGGTATGGCCGACGTTGCCGCTCTTACAGGCGACCAGGGCTACATCGATGCTATCGGAAACATCTGGGACAACATCGTGAGCAAGAAGTATTACATCACCGGAGGTGTGGGAGCTACAGCAAGCGGCGAGGCATTCGGCAAGAACTACGAACTCCCTAACATGTCGGCTTATTGCGAAACATGCGCAGCAATAGCACAGGTTTACCTCAACTACCGACTCTTCCTCCTCCACGGCGACAGCAAGTACTACGACGCACTTGAGCGCACACTCTACAACGGAGTCATCTCAGGCATCTCAATCGACGGAGGCAAGTTCTTCTATCCAAACCCACTCCAGTCAATGGGTCAGCACCAGCGCCAGGCTTGGTTCGGATGTGCATGCTGCCCAAGCAACGCTGCACGCTTCATGCCATCAGTGCCACAGTATGTTTACGCCGTTAAGGACAACAACTTCTACGTGAACCTTTTCATGGGCAACACTGCCAAGGTTAAGGTGGGTGGCAAGAACGTTGAGTTCCAGCAGGAAACCAACTACCCTTGGAACGGTGACATCACTATGACTATGAAGAAGGCCAACAGCAAGTTTGCCCTCAACATCCGTATCCCAGGATGGGTCAAGGGCCAGGTTGTTCCAAGCAACCTCTACTACTACGCTGACGCCAAGCACCTCGGCTATTCTGTAAAAGTCAACGGCGAGGAAGTGAAGAGCGAACTCAAGGACGGCTACTTCGTAATCGACCGCAAGTGGAAGAAGGGCGACAAGGTGGAAGTACACTTCGACATGGAGCCACGTATCGTGAAGGCTAACGGACTCGTAGCTGCCGACAAGGGACGCGTGGCAGTAGAGCGCGGACCGCTCGTTTACTGTGCAGAGCACCCTGACAACACATGCGACGTGCTCAGCGTACTCCTCAACCAGGAACCTAAGTTCGAAATGGGCAACAAGGAAATCATGAGCACAAACGTTCAGACCCTCACTACTGACGCTCAGACTCTCAATTTCGACACTAACGGTCGCCTCGTGGCAAAAGACGAGCGCCTTGTGCTCATCCCTTACTACGCATGGGCTCACCGCGGCAACGGCAACATGACGGTTTGGATTCCAATCGAGCTTTCTGCCACAAACGCAAAACTTCCGCCATCAATCGCATCAGAGAGTAAGATCGGCGCTTCTACACGCGTGCCTTCAAGAAACTCTATCAACGACCGCCTCGTACCGGCTGACGGCAACGACCGCTCAATCCCTTACACTCACTGGTGGCCAAAGAACAACTCTACAGAGTGGCTCTCTTACACATTCAAGGAACCAGCAACAGTAAGCACATCAACAGTGTACTGGTTTGACGACGGTCCTTGGGGCGGATGCCGCGTGCCAAAGGCTTGGAAACTCTACTACAAGAACGACGCCGGCGAATGGACAGAAGTAAACAACCCTTCTGGCTATCCATGCGAAAAGGGTGTGGCTTGCACTGTCAACTTCGATCCTGTGAAGACTTCAGCAATGAAGCTTGAAATCGTCCAGCCTGAAAAGCACTCAACAGGCGTATTCGAATGGAGCGTGAAATAAACAACACCTCCATCAGATATAGCAACAAAAAAGAGAGGACGGCATCAGCCCGTCCTCTCTTTTTCATATAACCACCTCTGTCACTTAATCCTGTACGCTACCTCAATCTTGGCATAGATGCCGTTGGTGTTTCCAAAATCGAAACACTCATGATGACCGTTACGACGATAAATGCGAGACTTCATGGCAAACTCCCAACCAGTCTGAACCGTCAGCACCAATCCACCAGCAAGCTTATAGTCGTAATTAAATCCAGTGCGCACAGTAGAACGATTAAACTGCAAAACCTCCGGCAAACCTGCTACGCCTGGCTTAAACCAAAACCTGTCGTTGCTGAATGTGAAACCTGCCGCCACTGTATGCTTGGAACCCATTGTGTACTGCATGCCAAAAAACGGATAACTAAAATTCAAAGTCCACTGCGGAGAAAACACCTTACGATAGAACGCCATAGGGAAAAACGGAATGTCGGAAGTGGTGTTTGCCAATCCTATAAGACCAACCCCCAACATTTCATCGCGCGAATACTTGAGCATGAGCATAGCCATTCCCATTCCCGTGATTCTCTCCAACCCCCATTCGGAAGATTCAGCCGTAAGGTTTCCCATCAGCATCAATGTTTTGCCAAACAGTCTTGTCCTGTACATCACATTGCCACCCATACGAAAAGAATGGTGACTGCTGCCCATGTCCAAAACGGGCGCATCATCGAAATCGAAGTCATAATCGTAAAAGCGATAACCAGCATTAACCCTCAAAGAAAACTGTCTGTCAAGAACAAACATCCTTGAAGCATTGACCGAAGCCTTAATATTTTCGTGCATGCCACCGCTTCCATATTGCAGCGCGCCCGACTCCATATCGAAGTCCTGCAGCGTGCCCGACTCGACAGAGGCGTTAAAACTCCAACCCTCAACTCCACCAAATTGAGCATGCGCAGAAACTGCATACACCGACATCAACACACATAACACAAAAAATCGCAATATCTTCATAAACCAATATACATATATCATTAACTTTCACTGCCGAACAAGCATGCAAAGTTAAGGTTTTTCCCAAAGTAAACCTTCTTTCCACACCCTTATATAATAATTTGCACAAAAAACACTAACTTTGCACAACCTAAAGAATTTAGAGTTATGGACTTGAGCAAGATACGAGAGGATTTCCCCATACTGGGCAGGACTGTATACAACCGTCCGCTCGTTTATCTCGACAACGGAGCTACGACACAGAAGCCCCGCTGCGTGGTCGACGCCATCACTGACGAATACTATTCGGTCAACGCCAACGTCCATCGCGGAGTGCACTTCCTCTCGCAGAAAGCTACCGAACTGCACGAGGCATCACGCGAAACAGTGCGCAAGTTCATAAATGCACGTTCAACCAACGAAATAGTCTTCACCCGAGGCACCACCGAAAGCATCAACTTGCTTGCCTACAGCTTTGGCGAGGCCATGATGAAGGAGGGCGACGAGGTAATCATCTCAACGATGGAGCACCACAGCAACATCGTGCCGTGGCAGCTGCTTGCCCAGCGCAAAGGCATACGTCTGCGCATCATTCCCATCACTGACGAGGGAGAACTCGTCATGGAGGAATATGAACGGCTGTTTAACGAGAAAACCCGCCTGGTCAGCGTGATGCACGTGTCAAACGTGCTCGGCACTGTCAACCCCGTGCGCCGCATCATCGACACAACCCACAGCCACGGAGTGCCGGTGCTCATCGACGGAGCGCAGTCCACACCGCACTTCGCTGTTGACATGCAGGAACTCGACTGCGACTTCTTCGCCTTCAGCGGCCACAAGATTTACGGTCCTACAGGCGTGGGAGTGCTCTACGGCAAGGAAGAGTGGCTCGATCGTCTGCCGCCATATCAGGGTGGGGGAGAGATGATAAAGAACGTGTCTTTTGAGAAGACCACATTCAACGAACTGCCTTACAAGTTTGAGGCAGGCACACCCGACTACGTTGCCACTCACGCCTTGGCGAAGGCGCTCGACTACGTGTCGGAGATAGGCATGGACAATATCTGGCACCATGAGCAGGAACTCACACGATACGCCATGAAGCGTATGGCCGAAATCCCTGGCATGAGGTTCATTGGTACTGCACCTGAAAAAGATGCAGTAATCTCGTTCCTTGTGGGCGACATCCATCACCTCGACATGGGCACACTGCTCGACCGTCTCGGCATAGCCGTCCGCACCGGACACCACTGTGCCGAACCGCTCATGCGCCGCATGGGCATCGAAGGCACGGTACGCGCCTCGTTCGGACTCTACAACACTAAGGAGGAAGTGGACATCCTCGTTGCCGGCATCGACAGAGTCAGCAAGATGTTTTAGAAATATTGATAGGCCTTAATTAGTCATATTAGTCTAATTAGACCTATTAGGCTAATAAAAAAGAAGAAACAATATGTCTGAATTTCTTAAGCAACAAGGCAACTATCGTGATTTGATAGCTTATAAAAAGGCAGAATGCATATACGACATAACCTATCATTTCGCACATCGCTTCCTAAAAGCAGGCGACAGAACTATGGATCAGATGATTCAAGCCGCGCGTTCAGGTAAGCAGAACATAGCAGAAGGAAGCGCCGCTTCAACAACGTCTCGTGAGACTGAAATAAAACTGATGAATGTGGCAAAAGCCAGTTTTCAGGAGCTTCTTTTAGACTATGAAGATTATCTGAGAGTGCGTGATTTGGAACTGTGGAGTGAAAATTCCGCAAAAGCTTTACAAGCACGCATTGTTTGCAGTAAACATAACGACTCCGCTTTTTACAGAAACGCATTGCCTAAACGCACAGATGAAGCAATTGCAAATATAGCAATAACGCTGCTCCATCAAGAAGATGTTTTTCTGAGAAAACTTATAAACAGGCTTAAATCCGATTTTATAAAGAAAGGTGGAATCAGGGAGGAAATGAGTAGAGTAAGACGAAAATGGAGAGATAACGATAATAATAAACAATAATAATCACACTCCCATTGGACCAATAGGGCCAATAGGACCAATTAGACCAATATAGAATTATGGCACAGAAACCAAGCATCCCAAAGGGAACGCGCGACTTCTCACCTGTTGAGATGGCCAAGCGCAACTACATATTCGACACGATACGTGAGGTGTACGCACTCTACGGATTCCAGCAGATAGAGACTCCGGCAATGGAGAACCTCTCCACTCTGATGGGTAAGTACGGTGAGGAGGGCGACAAACTGCTCTTTAAGATACAGAACTCTGGCGACTACTTCCGTGGCATCACCGACGAGGAACTTCTCAGCCGCAATGCCGCCAAGCTTGCAAGCAAGTTCTGCGAGAAGGGACTGCGCTATGACCTCACAGTGCCTTTTGCACGCTACGTCGTCATGCACCGCGAAGAACTGACTCTGCCGTTCAAGCGCTATCAGATTCAGCCAGTATGGCGCGCCGACCGTCCGCAGAAGGGACGCTACCGCGAGTTCTACCAGTGCGACGCCGACGTCGTAGGCTCAGAGTCACTGCTCAACGAGGTGGAGCTCATGCAGATTGTCGACACCGTGTTCAGCCGCTTCGGCATCCGCGTGTGCATCAAGATCAACAACCGTAAGATTCTCACAGGCATAGCGGAGATGATTGGCCAGGCCGACAAGATTGTCGACATCACCGTAGCCATCGACAAACTCGACAAGATAGGGCTTGACAACGTGAACAAGGAACTCATCGAGAACGGCATCCCTGCCGACGCTGTGGAGAAACTCCAGCCTATCATCAACCTCTCAGGCACAAACAAGGAGAAGCTCGCCACAATGCGCGAAGTGCTCAAGGACAGCGAGATTGGTCTGAAGGGAGTGGAGGAGTCGGAATTCATCCTCGACAAGCTTGAAGCGCTCGGACTCAAGAACGACATCGAACTTGACCTCACTCTCGCTCGCGGCCTCAACTACTACACAGGCGCCATCTTCGAGGTGAAGGCCCTCGACGTGCAGATTGGCAGCATCACCGGTGGCGGACGCTACGACAACCTCACAGGCATCTTCGGTATGCCAGGACTCTCAGGCGTGGGCATCTCGTTCGGTGCCGACCGCATCTTCGACGTGCTCAACCAGCTCGACCTCTATCCTAAGGAGGCTGTCAACGCCACAAAGCTGCTTTTCGTCAACTTCGGACAGACCGAAACCGACTTCTGTCTGCCTATCCTTGCCAAGGTGCGCGCAGCAGGCATCAGCGCCGAAATCTACCCTGACTCAGCGAAAATGAAGAAGCAGATGAGCTACGCCAACGCCAAGCAGATTCCTTTCGTCGCTATCGTAGGCGAAAGCGAAATGGCAGAGGGCAAGGTAAACCTCAAGAACATGACCACAGGCGAGCAGCAGATGCTCACCCCTGACCAGCTCGTCGAAGCCATACGATAACCCTCAAGCATGGGCAAGATCATCATGCCCACCGAACTCACAAAACAAGCGGATGCATTTCACTCTCACCAGTGTTTGCATCCGCTTTCGGTTTTTGAACCATAATCTCACAAACTATCGTATCGGCGTAAAATTTGGAATGCAATTCCTAATATTGGCGTAAAATTTGGAATGCAATTCCTAATATTGGCGTAAAATTTGGAATAAAGCGCATAAGATTGCTTGTTTGGATAGAGAAAAACATATATATTTGCGTACGTAAAAAACACTATCATGAGCAAGAACAGGCAAATAGAACAGGTAATAACATCTATTAAAGACAAGCGTCATGCACGAATATTAGTCTTTACAGGTGCACGTCAAGTAGGTAAAACCACCCTTGTGAAAAATATTTTGCCGGAATATGAATATTTGAGCATAGAAGATCCTGTGCTAAGAAAGATGTATCTTAATCTTTCTGCTGTTCAGTGGAAATCACAATTTCCACAAGCGGTTTTAGACGAAGTGCAAAAAGAACCACAACTCATAGAAAGCATCAAAGCCACTTACGATAAATATGACGACGTGCGATATGCACTATTGGGGTCAAGCCAGCTCCTGCTAATGGAAAAGGTACGCGAATCTCTGGCAGGACGCTGCCTTATTTACGAACTTTACCCTCTAACTCTCCCTGAGCTTGCCACAACAAGTTGGGATGATGAAATAGTCGTTTCTACATGGCAGCAACTGCTCACAGGAAAGATGGAAACATCGGCGATACTTCCGTCATTCCTAATGGATAAACGTTTGCATGCAAAAAGCGATTCATGGAATCATTATGTACGCCTTGGCGGTTATCCTGCTCTTGTGGCAGAGGATATGACAGAAGATGACAAATATACATGGCTGAAAACGTATGTCCACACCTACCTCGAACGTGATCTACGCGATTTGGTGTCTTTCCGCGACTTAGAGCCATTCATAAAGTTGCAGCGTGCTGTGGCAGCCTATACAGGAGGCTTGTTCAACGCCTCAAATTTCTCGCGCGACGTAGGAGTAACATCAAAGACAGTGCAGCGTTATCTTGAATATTTACGACTGAGCTACCAGGTGATAATCCTGCCTGCATGGGAACGCAATGCAGCCAAACGTCTGATGAAAACTCCTAAAGTCCATTTCATGGATAACGGAGTGCTGCAAGCTGTTTTGCAGAAACGCGGCGGTTTGACAGGCAATGAATTTGAGAGCCTCATCATTGCTGAAATTTACAAACAAGCTAAGAACATACAAGCAGACGTATCATTCCACCATCTGCGGACGCAGGATGGCAAAGAGGTAGACTTGCTTGTCGAGACCCAAGACGGATACTACGCTTTTGAGATAAAGATGGCAGACAGGGTGACTCCTATTGATGCTCGTCATCTGCAAAACTTGGAATCCATTTTGGACAAACCTCTTATCCACGCCTTTGTCCTCTCCAACGACAACGAAACCCATTACTTCTCCGATAAAATTACAGCCCTCCACGCTGCCATGTTCTTGGGCTAAAATTCCAGGAAATCGAAAGACTTTTTTCTTTAACACTAATTATCAGAGCGTTATACAAAACTCTCTGATTACCCCTACTATATATGTAATCCCTGGCCGAACCATGCGGTTAAGCAGTGGGTTACACCTGAAAAAGGCATCGCTGCGGGGAGAAAGTTATAAACTTAGACTAAGTTTGTACAAACTCAGACTGAATATGTACGAACTTAGACTGAGTTTGTACGTACTTAGACTGCGCACGAAGTTTGGAGCGAAGGAAAGGATGATTCATAGCGAAGCCGACAGGGATTGGAATCGGAGCAAATCCTATTTTCCGAACAAATGAAGGGACTGCGGCGTTTCTCCTAAAGTATGACAAGGGGGAGGGGAGGAGGATAACTTTGTGGCATAAAAACATTGAAATGCTGACATTTTTGCATATTTTTGCCTTAAATTAAGCGTAGAATGGGTGTGGCACAAGGTTTGCACCTTTGGAAAGCAGACGAATCATTCGAAATGACTCTAAATAATAAAACTAACTAACAATAAAAACATTTTACAGACTATGAACATCAAACCATTGGCAGACAGAGTTCTTATTCTCCCTGCCCCAGCTGAAGAGAAGACTATCGGCGGTATCATCATTCCGGACACAGCGAAGGAGAAGCCTCTCAAGGGTGAGGTTGTCGCTGTGGGCAACGGCACTAAAGACGAGGAAATGGTGCTCAAGGTGGGCGACACTGTGCTTTACGGCAAGTATAGCGGCACAGAACTCGAATACGAAGGAGTGAAGTATCTCATCATGCGTCAGAGCGACGTGCTGGCAACTATTTAAGACCCCTCCTAACCTCCCCAAGGGGAGGAACAATATATCACATAAAGGATTAACATTAATTTTTAATTTATGGCAAAGGATTTAAAATTCAATATTGAAGCCCGCGAACAGTTGAAGCAGGGCGTGGACCAGTTGGCTAACGCTGTAAAGGTTACACTCGGTCCTAAGGGAAGAAACGTTATCATCGAGAAGAAGTTTGGCGCTCCGCACATCACTAAGGACGGTGTGACTGTGGCTAAGGAAGTGGAACTTGCTGATCCGTTCCAGAACACAGGCGCACAGCTCGTGAAGAGCGTGGCAAGCAAGACTGGCGACGATGCGGGCGACGGAACTACTACTGCTACTGTGCTCGCTCAGAGCATCGTGGCTACCGGACTCAAGAACGTTGCTGCTGGAGCTAACCCAATGGACCTCAAGCGCGGTATCGACAAGGCTGTGACTAAGGTCGTTGAGCACATCAAGACTCAGAGCGAGCAGGTGGGCGACGACTACGACAAGATTGAGCAGGTTGCCACTGTCAGCGCTAACAACGACAGCGAAATAGGCAAGCTCATCGCTGACGCCATGAAAAAGGTGAGCAAGGACGGAGTGATCACTATCGAGGAGGCTAAGACTCGCGAAACAACTATCGGCATTGTCGAGGGTATGCAGTTCGACCGCGGCTATCTCTCACCTTACTTCGTCACTAACACTGAGAAGATGGAGTGCGAGATGGAGAATCCGCTCATCCTCATCTACGACAAGAAGATTTCAAACCTTCAGGAATTCCTCCCAATCTTGAACCCTGCCGCTCAGACAGGCCGTCCTATCCTCGTCATCGCTGAGGATGTGGAGAGCGAGGCACTCACAACACTCGTTGTGAACCGCCTTCGCGCACAGCTCAAGATATGTGCCGTTAAGGCCCCAGGATTTGGCGACCGTCGCAAGGCTATGCTCGAAGACATCGCTATCCTCACAGGCGGTATCGTCATCTCTGAAGAGAAGGGACTGAAGCTTGAGCAGGCAACTATCGAAATGCTCGGCTCATGCGAAAAGGTCACTATCACTAAGGACAACACCACTATCGTGGGCGGCAAGGGCGAGAAGCAGAACATCCAGGACCGCGTGAACCAGATCAAGGTAGAGATAAAGAACACTACTTCCGACTACGACAAGGAAAAGCTCCAGGAGCGCCTTGCAAAACTCTCAGGCGGTGTGGCAGTACTCTACGTAGGTGCAGCATCCGAAGTTGAGATGAAGGAGAAGAAGGACCGCGTTGACGACGCTCTCTGCGCTACTCGTGCCGCTATCGAGGAAGGCACAATCCCTGGAGGTGGCGTGGCACTCATCCGTGCCATCGAATCGCTCGAAGGATTCGAAGGCGAGAACGCTGACGAGACAACAGGTATCAACATCATCAAGCGTGCCATCGAGGAACCTCTCCGCCAGATCGTTGAGAACGCCGGACTCGAAGGTTCAGTAGTAGTAGAGAAAGTACGCAACGGCAAAGGCGACTTCGGCTACAACGCCCGCAAGGACGCTTACGAAAACATGCGCGAAAGCGGAATCATCGACCCAGCCAAGGTTACACGCGTGGCACTCGAAAACGCAGCGTCAATCGCCGGCATGTTCCTCACAACAGAATGCGTCATCTGCGACGCCAAGGAGGACAAGCCAGAAATGCCAATGGGCGCACCAGGCATGGGCGGCATGATGTAAGACTCTGAAAACTCAAGTTTAGCAAAAGAGTTTTTCAAAGAATAAACAATATCAAAGGAGCAGTTGCAATGCAGGGACAACCTCGCGCAACAGCTCCTTTTTTTATGCAAAAGACGATGCGGACAAGCAATTATTTGCCAACCCAGTATTGCAAAGTACTACAAATATGTCTTATAAGTCGATTTATTGCATTTTTTTTCAGAAAATAGTCCAAAAAGAATCTCACCACGTGCATTATTCCAAAACAAATTCATTAACTTTGTAGAGTGGAAAAAACGGACAAACAAGAAATATCCTGTGTTTCCGTACACATTTTCCAGTAAACAATAAAACAAATAAATCGTTTAAAATAAGTATTCATTTCACTAAAAACTCAAAACAATTATGGCAAACTTAGATTTGAGCAAGTACGGAATCAATGGTGTTACAGAAATCGTACACAATCCGTCTTACGAAGTACTCTTCGCTGAGGAGACAAAAGCTGGTCTTGAAGGTTATGAGAAGGGACAGAACACAGAGCTTGACGCAGTGAACGTAATGACAGGTATCTACACAGGTCGTTCACCTAAGGACAAGTTCATCGTAATGGACGAAAACTCAAAGGACACAATCTGGTGGACTTCTGACGACTATAAGAATGACAACAAGCCTCTTTCTGAGGAATCATGGGCAACTCTCAAGGACATCGCTAAGAACGAGCTCTCAAACAAGAAACTCTTCGTAGTTGACTGCTTCTGCGGTGCAAACAAGGACACACGTATGTCAGTGCGCTTCATCATGGAAGTTGCATGGCAGGCACACTTCGTAACAAACATGTTCATCCAGCCTACAGCTGAGGAACTTGCTGAGTTCGAACCAAACTTCGTGGTTTACAACGCTTCTAAGGCAAAGGTTGAGAACTGGAAGGAACTCGGAATCAACTCAGAGACTTGCGTTGCGTTCAACATCACAAGCCGCGAGCAGGTTATCATCAACACATGGTACGGCGGTGAGATGAAGAAGGGTATGTTCTCAATGATGAACTACTACCTCCCACTCCAGGGCATCGCTTCAATGCACTGCTCTGCAAACTGCGACATGAACGGCGAGAACACAGCTATCTTCTTCGGTCTCTCTGGAACAGGTAAGACAACTCTCTCAACTGACCCTAAGCGCCGCCTCATCGGTGACGACGAGCACGGTTGGGACGACAATGGCGTGTTCAACTTCGAAGGCGGTTGCTACGCTAAGGTTATCGGCCTCTCTAAGGAGCACGAGCCAGACATCTACGGCGCTATCAAGCGTGACGCTCTTCTCGAGAACGTGACAGTAGACGCTGAGGGCAAGATCGACTTCAACGACAAGTCAGTTACTGAGAACACTCGCGTTTCTTACCCAATCAACCACATCAACAACATTCAGCCAGGTTCATCTGCACCAGCTGCTAAGAACGTAATCTTCCTCTCAGCTGACGCATTCGGAGTACTCCCTCCAGTATCTATCCTCACTCCAGCTCAAACTCAGTACTACTTCCTCTCAGGATTTACTGCTAAGCTCGCTGGTACAGAGCGCGGAATCACTGAGCCAACTCCAACATTCTCTGCTTGCTTCGGTCAGGCATTCCTCGAACTCCACCCAACTAAGTACGCTGAGGAGCTCGTTAAGAAGATGGAGAAGAGCGGTGCTAAGGCATACCTCGTAAACACTGGTTGGAACGGAACAGGCAAGCGTATCTCTATTCCTGATACTCGCGGTATCATCGACGCTATCCTCGACGGTTCAATCCTCAAGGCTGAAACTAAGAAGATCCCTATGTTCGACTTCGAAGTTCCAACAGCTCTTCCAAACGTGAACCCTGCTATCCTCGACCCACGCGACACTTACGAGTGCGCTTGCCAGTGGGAAGAGAAGGCTAAGGACCTTGCTGCTCGCTTCATCAAGAACTTCAGCAAGTACACAACTAACGAAGCTGGTAAGGCTCTCGTTGCTGCTGGTCCTCAGCTCTAATCCACGGAGTTTAACTAACTCTACATATTTACAAAAGGTGGTGTCCCTCGGGATGCCACCTTTTTTGTTCGCTCCTTTTTGTCACTACCCGCAACATTATTGCCGGCACAACCACGTAATCTTTATTTTTTTCCTAACTTTACGTTCTGAATACCACATACACATAATTACATATGGAAAAGATAGGAGTGTTCTGCGCTTCGTCAAACGAGATGGAGCAGGTCTACTACGAGCAGGCTGAAGCGCTTGGGAAATGGATAGGTGAAAAGGGCAAGACCCTCGTCTACGGCGGCGCACGCAAGGGACTCATGGAGTCAGTGGCCAAGGCGGTGAAGGAGAACGGCGGAAGGGTGTTCGGCGTAGTGCCTCAGAAACTTGTACACAACAACATGGTCAGCGACCATATTGACATAACTTTCCATTGCGACGCGCTCTCCGACCGCAAGCAGTGGCTCATTGGCGAGTCGGACATCATGATAGCACTCCCAGGCAGCATGGGCACACTTGACGAGGCCTTTTCCGCAATGGCGGAGAACACTTTCGGACTGCACCAGAAGAAGGTAATCTTCTGGAACATCAACGGCTTCTGGGACGAGTTTTTCCTTTTCCTCAACAGCCTCAAAGCAAAGAATGTTGTCACCAAACCTTACGAAGAGGTGATGCTGCGCGCTGACTCGCTTGAGGAGGTAATAAGTATTATTGAAGACTAATGAAATCTAAAGAAACAATATCATGAGAAAAATAATAGGCATAGGCGAGACTATAATGGACATCATCTTCAAGAACGGACAGCCCACGGCTGCCGTACCTGGAGGGTCAGTCTTCAACGGAATAATCTCGCTCGGACGCCTCGGAGCGAATGTCACCGTAATCAGCGAGACGGGCAACGACCGCGTAGGCCGCGAAATACTCAAGTTCATGGAAGACAATGGGGTGGACAGCAGCAACGTCAATGTCTACGAAGACGGACGCACAGCCATCTCCCTCGCCTGGCTCAACGAAAATAACGATGCCGAATACGACTTCTACAAAGACTACCCAAAGGCACGCCTCAACGTCGAATGGCCCGTCATAGAGAAAGACGACATCATAATGATGAGCTCCTACTTCGTGCTCAATCCCGCATTGCGCACCAAAGTGAGAGAGTTCCTCACCTATGCCCGCAGCCGAGGCGCACTCATCTACTACGACTTCAATTATCGCAGTTCACACAAGCACGAATCGCTCAAGCTCCGCCCCGACATACTTGAAAACATTGAGTTCGCCGACATCGTGCGCGGTTCGACCGAAGACCTCGACAATATGTTCGGATGCAGCGACCCCGAAACGGTCTACAAAAAAGAGATTGACTTCTACTGCAAGAACATGCTCTGCACCGATTCCGACGGCGACATACGCCTCTTCTCGCCACAGGTGAAGAAGAGCTACAAAGTCAACTGCGTCGAGACCGTCAGCACCATCGGTGCAGGCGACAATTTCAACGCCGGCATCGTCTATGGACTCTTGAAGGAAAACATAGGTCGAGATGAACTTGCCAACCTCCCCGAAGAGAAGTGGAACCGCGTAGTGCAGTGCGGCATGGACCTCGCAGCACAAGTTTGCCAGAGCCTTAACAACTCCATCTCCAAGGAGTTTGCCGAATCATATAAAAAGTAATTAGGAATTATAAATTATGAATGCAGGGCATCCATTGCGGGTGCCCTTTTTTTAGACCCACCCCTAACCCCTCCACAAGGGAGGGGAATATAATCACTTGTTGGTACAAACCACAGATTGCACGGATTCATACAGATTACTATTTTTTGGCACGGAATACACAGAACGCACGGAATACCACGTTTTTATTTTTAGAACAAAAAGCAGCGACACCCGTGTTTTCAGCGCAGTCCGTGCCTCAAAAAAAAGGGCATATATTCCCCTCCCTTGCGGAGGGGTTAGGGGTGGGTCTACTAGGGATGGGTCTCCTTACCCAAACTGTTGATAACCCTGTTGATAAGTGCTAAAAAATGGTGGATAACCCTGTTAAGAGCCGAAAAACAAGTTTTAAAAACTTTCTGTTGACATGAAACGTTATTTTTATAAGCAAAACCAGTTTCAAACTACCAAATTTATTTTTTTTTTCTTGTCGACACACTATAATCACCAGTTTCAACATGTTTTAACCACCATCCGTAACAGAAAAATATCTACAACTACGGTTATCATCACCCTGTTGATAAAGTAGATACTTATACTGAAATTCAATAATTTATGTTGTTGATAACTGTTTAATATCTTTCACCCTTACTTTAATAACTTAAAAAGCAAATATTTGTCAAAAAAGTTATCAGCACAATCAACAGCCTATCATATCCATATTCTTTTTTATATATATTTTTAAAAAGGACATATATAGATATAATAACTCTGGTGAGTAGTTAAATCGCAGAAGTTAAAAACTGAAGTTAAGTAAAGGAAGTTACATTTTAGTCTGCTCATCCAAAAGTATAGATTGCAGATAACACAGATGGAGCGGATTAATGCAGATTTTTATTTATGGCACGGAAATCACGGAAAACACCGATGCCGCTGTTATCGTTATCGTTAATGTTCCCGTCATTGACGTAGAGCGCACCCCTTGCTGGTGCCCTTTTTTTGAACACTAATTAAAGATAATTGGAGAAAAATTATTCAGAACCACATATTCCACTTTTAAATAATAATCCGTGTCGTTCTGCGTTTTTCAGTGACATCCGTGCCAAAAAAATACTAATCTGTGTGAATCCGTGCAATCTGTGGTCTAAATTCTTCGGACAGGGGGCACGCCCAGTCCCTACATTCCCCTGCCGGTCATTCTGAGCGCAAGCGAAGAATCTCTAAAATCCCTAGCAGGTGTTGAGATCCTTCTTCGCTTCTCTCATCAGGATGAAAGGGAAGGATCTTTTTTAGGATGACCTTGCTGTGTGTTATCGGGCGGGCGAACCCCGCCCCTACGGAACGGCAACACCCCACACATCATTCGTCTGCACTCCTAAGCGAAGCGTCACTCCTGTCACTCCTGAACTACTAAAAAACTCACAGCCCCTTAATCCATTCGTCGGCAAGTTCAGCAGTGCCTGTTGAGCCCTTGTGAGCCTTCTCGTACATGCGTCGACGTGCGTTGCTGACTGCTGTGACGCTTCGACATACCAAAGACGCTATATGAGTTGTGGAGAACTCGAGTTTCACGAGCATAGCTATACGCATATAATCCTGGTTTATATTCGGAATGGCATCTACCAGGTTATCCAAGAAGCGAGGATATACCTCATCTATATAATCCTTCATCCTATTCCATTCCTTTTCGTTAACATTAACCCTGTTATTGGCTTTCAGGAGTAGGGTAGTAAGGATATTTTCGCCTTCATTCATCAGCTTTGCGTAGCTGCGCTCCGTTCTGCTAAGTTCGTCATTGAGTTGTTCCACTTCGCTCTGCAACTTCTGCAACACCATAATATTACTATTTGACTCAGTGACAGTTTCATCCTTTTTACTCAATTCCTCTATCATCGATACTTTTTCTTCCAGCTGCGCCTTAAGTTCATTTCGCTCAACAGAAATACGATAAGCATCTGTCTTAGCCTTTTCCAAGCGTACAATTACCTGTCCCATTTCCCGTTTCTTTTTCTGTCTCCACATAGTCCATGCAAAGCAGATTACACCCAAAGAAAGCACAAAAATGCTCAATAATACATAAGTGAAGTTCCTGGTCCTCTCTGCTTCAAGAGCCTTTTCCGCACTCTCCTGCTTGTAGCGACCGTAATTATATGTAGCTTCGATTTGCTGAAGTGTATTCGTTTGCAGTTCATTAAATAATTTATTGTATGCCTCGCATGTCAATATAGAGTATTTAACAACGGAGTCGCTTTTGCCCATCTTTTCAAATGTACGCATAAGACCGTAGTAGCCCAAGGACTTATTTGCCCAACTATCAGATAACAACGTATATCTATAATAGATTTCCGCCGAGTCAAGACACTCTGTTCCAAAATGAAAATCTCCAAATACAGAACAAACATCTTCATATCCAGACTTAATTCTTCCATATTTATCAAATCTGCCTGATTTAGACTTGAACAAATTCATTAAAGGTCTCGCTCTCTCAAAATCTCTCATATTTAAATAGGAAGCAAAAGTTGTCCCTAATTCCAAAGCGGCACGAGACGTGTCTTTTAGAGCAGACACCATAAGTTCCGAATTTTTCTTATCTACAGCAATCACAGAATCATACTTTTTCATTGAATAATACACCGAAGAGGTGAAAGAGTTTGCATTAACAGCCAATTCTCTGTCCCCTATCTCAGTTGCAATGTTTTCCATTATTCTCAGTTCAACTAAAGCATTGTCAAGCAATCGCTGCCTATAAAACAAGTCCGCTTTTTGCCCATGTATTTTAGCCAGCTGTGTTTTATTAATGCCTTTCTCTCCATA
>Ga0233374_1000035_pt1 | contig 36954 bp, 25 predicted proteins | sample ElkDunMinimDraft_FD_180688 | JGI IMG/M metagenome (GOLD analysis project Ga0233374, IMG submission 180688) | Fecal eukaryotic communites from dung pellets of Tule Elk in California, USA - Elk Dung E1 | ecosystem: Host-associated > Mammals > Digestive system > Large intestine > Fecal | place...
GAGAAAAGTATAAATAAAACTTATATTTGTAAGAATAAAACTAATATTTATATAAATAAAACTATTATTTGTACAAATATTACTTTTATTTATAGTTTTCAGCGAGGGGTCGGGAAGTAAGGAGCGGCGTAGCGGCAGTTTTGTATCGGGGTGGAGGGGATTTTTTAGCGTGATGTGCTGATTTTTCTGCGCGATGGTATCGGTTTCTTTGTGTGATGGCGCCGGATTCTCTGTGCAAAGATGATGGTTTCTATGTGCGAAGGTACCAACTTCTTTGTGCTATTATATTGGATTCCCTGCGCGAAGATGATGGATTCTTCGCTCGATAACGCTGATATTTTACACTATGAGTGAATTTTGATAATCCTTATAGCCCACCACCTGCCCACAATGTTTGCATACGAGAATGTCGCTGGCCTGCTATATCTTATACCGAACTCTCGTCACTGGCCTTACTGCGAACGATGCAAACGCATGTATGACATATAATAATCACTCAAAAGTCGTCTTTTTAGTTTTTCCTTATGGGCGCTACATAAAAAATGCCTAACTTTGCCATCGTTTTGATTTTTAGGTCGAAACACCATGCTGAACCACGCAAAAATATCAATTCTATAAATCTATAAAACAATGTTTAAAAAATTTCATGGATTTCACCTTGTTGACAGAATCCATAAGAAAAACCTGTTGAAGAAAAGGAGAAACCTTTCTACCAACGCTATCAAGATGGCAATCATTACAGCGATCACACTCGTAGTGGCATTTATCCCTACAGAAATGTTCCATGACATGGGGCTCAAAGGATTGACAGTGGTTCAGCACCGCGTGATTGCATTATTTGTATTTGCAGCGTTGATGTGGCTTACTGAGGCATTGGCATCATGGGTCACATCAATGATTGTCGTCGTTATTATGCTATTGACGGTGTCGAACAGCGCATTCAGTTTCCTCACAAGCGAAGAGTACGGCGAATTTGTAAAGTATGCAGACATCATGCACTGCTTTGCCAACCCTACTATCATGCTGTTTATCGGCGGTTTTGTGCTTGCCATCGGTATGACTAAGACCAAGCTCGACGTTGTATTGGCACGCGTTCTTCTCAAGCCTTTCGGCACAAAGTCAGAGACTGTGCTTCTCGGCTTCATCCTCGTGACAGCGCTGTTCTCTGCATTTGTCAGCAATACTGCCACAGCCGCTATGATGCTTGCATTCCTCGGACCTGTGCTTCGTTCACTTCCTGCCGACGGTAAGGGACGTATCGCCCTTGCGCTTGCCATCCCTGTAGGAGCCAACCTCGGAGGTATAATGACCCCTATCGGCACACCGCCAAACCTCATTGTTCTCGACAACCTCAACAAGTTCAACGGCATTGACATCACTTTCCCTGAGTGGATGATGCGCATGACTCCATTTGTAATCATTCTGCTCTTCATATCATGGTTCCTTCTGAAGTTCCTCTTCCCATTCAAGCAGAAGACAATAAATCTCGTCATTGAGGGCGAAATGAAGAAAGGTTATCAGACTACAACTGTAATCGTCACATTCATCGTAACAATTTTCCTCTGGATGTTCGGCAAGGAACTTTGGGGGCTCAACACCAACGTGGTAGCAATGATACCTATCGCAGCATTCTGTGCCACAGGCATCCTTCAGCGTCGCGACCTTGAGGAAATCAACTGGAGCGTGCTTTGGATGGTTGCCGGCGGTTTCGCTCTTGGTGTCGCTCTCGACAAGACTGGACTCGGAAACGTGCTTGTTGAGTCTATTCCGTTTGCATCATGGTCACCACTCATCGTTATGATAATTTCAGGACTCGTATGTTTCCTCTTCTCCAACTTCATCTCTCACTCAGCAGCAGCATCGCTCCTCGCACCTATCCTCGGACTCGTTGCAAGCGGTATCAGCGCTGACCCTACTGCAGGAGAAGCATTCGCATCAATGGGAGGTCCATCTGCGCTCATGGTAGGCGTAGCCATCTCAGCATCAGTTTCTATGATTCTGCCTATCAGCACACCGCCAAACGCTATCGCCCACTCTACCGGCTTCATCGAGCAGAAGGAGATGATGAAGGTAGGTATCATCATGGGAGTTCTCGGTCTCGTGCTTGGTTACGCAATGCTTATCATCTTCAAGTTCTAAACTGGCAGACATTCACATTCGATATAATTAGGAGGGTACATCCGAACGGTTGCACCCTCCTAATGTTTTATGCGGTCAAAATGACAAATCCACCATCAGCCCATAAAGTCCGTCTTTACAGCAATTTGAACCTTAACTTCACAATTACGCTCATTGGTCGTAGGCGGCTTGAGGAAGCATGGATGTCAAGTCCACTGTAGTTCACACGGGTATAGGTCTTCTGGTTGAAGACGTTGTTCACCTCCAGTTCCAAATCAGCCTTGCCGAGTTTGTACTTTGCCTGCACATCGCCAAACCAAGCATGGCGGTCGGTCTGCGTCAGATTGTTGTAGTTGTCCTCAACGGTAGCAGTCAGAGTGAGCTGTTTCGTCACATACATGTTCATCTTGAAACGCTGTGTTGCCGTGCGCACAGTCTGCGTCATGTCTGCCGAACTGCCGTCGGCAAAACTCCTGTTCCAACTATAGCCGCTGCTCACCACAAAGTTGAGCCACGGGAGAGGGGTTATTGTACCTCCTCCGCCTATGCTCACTGTGCGGGAAGAGAACGGATAGACCACTCCCCCGACAAGACGTTCGCTGTTTGACGCGCTATATCCTCCGAAGACCCTGAATGACGACTGCAACCAGTCGAAGCCCTTGTTCAGTTCGCCACTGACACTATAGTTGTCGGAAGTGGTGCGCTGGTCCACAGCCTGTACCACACTTGTGGCACCATCGTAGTCGTAACCGTAAATCTGGTTGTCGCGAGAGCGTGAGTAACTTGCCCCGACATTGACAAATGTGGCAGTCAGCGCATTGCGGTAACTCACCGATATGTTTGCACCCAAACGGTCGGTCTCGGAGAGCTGGTCCACATAGCTGCGCTGGAAGGAACGGTAGTTGTGCATGATGTAACCGCTGTAGATTCCGCCAGGGTCGCCCACCGTCTTGTTGTAGCTCGCGCTCATCGATGACGACCAGTCGCGCCAATAGTATTTCAATGAGAGTGTTGGCGACACGAGCAGATGGGTGTATGTGTCGCGAGAGTCACGAATCCTGTCGTCAAGCATCTGGGTGTAAAGACTTAACGGACATCCGAGATTCACTTGGAATCGGCGGTAATCGTATGTGTAGTGCTGACCAAGCGTCACTTCGTAAGTGTTGTACCAAAGATCGTTCAAGAGGCTATGAGGTTGGAAGGTTGTGAGGTTATCAGCCTCCAAACTCGTCTCTATTCCGTGCAGGCTTGCATGCGCCACAATCCCATAGGATGCCTTGAAGCCACCGAACGTAAGCCGGAAGTTTGTGTGGAAATTGCCTGCTATGTGGCGCGAATCGACATCCTGCACATACTCCGTCAGGCTGGCTGAGGCAAGGCTGTCGATGCCGACCGTCAGGGTGTTGGGACGCTGGGAATAGCCAAGCGAGAAATGGAGGTCAAGGTTATGTTTGCCAATGTTGCGGATGGTGTTGAACGTGTTGCTCACCGACAAGGCGGGACGGTCGAAGTGCTGATTCACGACCTCGCCTCCGTTTCTCCCGTCAGGGGAAGACCAATCCATGCGACTCTCCACATTATCGGAATTCCAGTTGGCATCAAACTTCAGCACGTTGGCAAGGAAACCGTCAAACGCATTGCGGCAATAGCGCGCCTGTCCGCTCAAGTTGTGAATGTGGGTTTGAGAAGTCATAGTCTCCGAAGTGAGCAGACGCCGTTCATCGCTTAGGAAAATGTCGCTCCGCGAATCGCCCTCACGACGTATGTTGTCGTCATAGTACGAAAGATTGAACGTCAATTCCGCATCCTTGTCCACTTTCTCCAGATGGTTAGCCGTCAGCACATGAGAGCGGTTGTCGAACGTGCGTTTCTGCGGCAGTCCGGAACCCGACGGAAGTATCGCCCCTGTAGGGCAAAACGGATAAAGTCCCACGCTGTTGACACTGGAGTAATGGGCTGTCAGTTCCTTCGACACATCGTCGCCCGTGTTGTTGCCCTTATACAAGGTCATATTCTGACGAGTCTTGGCAAAGTACATACCTACGAGTTCGGCAGCCCATAATCCGCCTTCCAACCCTCCAAACCGCTTCTCACCGTTTGGCAGGCAATATCCTCCGCCAAACATTGAGTTGACCGCCACAGTACCCTTTGCAGAGTCCCTCAGTTTCAGATTTATCGCCACATCGTCAGTCAGCACCTTTCCCTGCAACGATTTGATTGACTGATGATTCTCCAGCACTTCCGCTGTTGCTACATCCTGGGCGTTGATATTATTGGTGGCTATGCCGTAGCGTCCTTGCAACAGGTCCATGTCCTCCACGTAGAACTTATTAATGCTCTTGCCGTTAAACTTTATCCTTCCGCTTTCCGACACCTCGATGCCAGGCATACGCTTCAGCACATCACCAATGACGCGGTCGCCCTGCTGTGCATACGACGCCACACTGTACTTCAGCGTGTCACCCTCCAGACGTATCTTCTGAGCCTTGACCGACACCTCCTTCAGTTCAACCGTCTTCTTGCCCACACGGATGTCGAGCCGTTGCGAACGGTTTGCCACCACTCGCACATGCTGTCCTATAGCCATTCCGGCAGCAATGACTGTCACCGAATCCGCATCGGTTGTAAACTCCAGTCTGTAGTGTCCCTTCTCGTCAGTATCGGCAAAACCAATGATACTGCTCTCACCCTTTGGCGACACTGTGACATAGGCGTCAACTGACACTCCAAGCGAATCCGTCACCATGCCGTCAATTATCGTCTGCCCTATCATTGGCAGTGCGACCATGAATGACAGAAATGTTATTGCTAAAAGTCTCATGCTTATGAGTTTTAAGTTCGTCATTCTTCTACTCCAACTCCAGCGGTTCGTAAGGCGAATGGATGGAGACAGCTTCTCCTATAACCGCTTTTCCGGACGCGTCTATTGTCACTTTATGATAGTCGACAGCCTTATACCAGTTCTCGTTGAACTCACGTTGCATCTTCCAAACCTTTTCACGGGAGTATTTCGTGTAGTCTCTAAAGCACTTGAATCGGGTGATAGGATGCGCCCGCTTCTCTATGCCGATAGCCTCGAAGGTGTAGAGCCGGTCTTTGTCATAAACCTTAAGGATGAGTCCTGGGAGTCCGCCAAACTTCCACGGACCGAGTTTCACGGGAATGTCCGTAGTGAACCACGCCTCAAAATCACGACCACGGAAACGGCATGTGGCTTTCTGGCACTTGTAGCCGATGATGATCTGCGTCTCGCTGGTCAACGTCCACTTCTGCTTCGGAATAGGTTCAGTGTATTTCGAGTTATAGCGATGCAGCCACTGCGGCATCTGGCAGAACTCAGTCAATTGGCCGTTTTCGAAGAAATAGTCACTCCATTCGTATTCACTCCATTGCTCGTATAATCGACCTTTCACGCCAAGCCAACTCGGACTGGAACGGGCTCCCGAATTTTTCTTACCCCACAGGGCGCGGAGCGAGTCGCTTTGATATACAAACTCGCTGTAGTACTTGGTGACACGCTTGCCAATGTCGAGTCGCTGCAGGTCGATATACGTCAGCGGGTCGTCAATTTTCTCGGCGCAGAAGGCATAGCGGACACGGATTTGGGTTGTGTCTAATATTTCCATGTTCGCAAAGTCCCTGCTGTAAATTGGTGCAGGGCATCTCTTGCTTTGTTTGGATTGAGCGCTTACCATAGTGCATACAGCAAGGGCAAGGATGATGGTAATAAGTCTCATGTCTGTAGTTTTTTAGTTATGAGGGATGGTGGTTACTCTTTCTCCAAAGGCTCGTAAGGGTGTTTCTTAGATGCGGGGAGCCCTGTGGTGCGGCTGATTGCGCCTCCTGTTTTCAGATGATCACGGTTGGCAGCCACTTGAAGACGGTAAATGTGGTCGCGTGAGTCCTTACTAAACTCGTTATAGTCACGTTTTTTAATCGGGAAGTTTCCAGAACGCAAACTCACAGCTTCGTAGACGTAGAGTTTCTCTGTATCGTACACCTTCAGTATGAGTCCAGGAAGTCCGTTGAATTTCCACGGTCCCAAACGCACTGGTATGTCGGATGCGAACCATGCCACGAAATTGCGCCCTCTCCAATTACATGTCGCCTTTTGACACTTGTGACCAAGTATCAACTGAGTTTCTGTTCCGACAGTCCATTTCTGCATACCTGTCGGCTCTGTGTAGTAGGCATTGTACTTCTCCATAGCCCACGGCATCCATGAATAGAAGGTTTGCACACCGCTCTCTGTGAATATCTCCGTATATTGGTATTCGCTCCAATACTCACCGTTCCGACCTAATGTAAAAGAGTTGCTCGGCACACCTTCCGCATTCGGATGAGCTTTCAGATAGGCATCGTATAACGAATCGCTACGTTCCAAAAAAACGCTGTATTGCTTGCTCAAGCCGTCTTTACCGACTAGCAGACAGTGCAGGTCAATATACGTGTTCTGATTCTTGACATCGGTGGCGTTGAATGCGTACTGCACTTCAAGTTGCGCTTGCCCCACTACCGTATTTACCCCGACACCTCTAGGTTTGGGACGTCTGACGTGTCCCTGTTTCTGCTGCGCCAACGCTCCGCCACACACGGCCAGAGCAATGACGATGCTGATAAGTTTCTTCATATTGACAGTTAACTTTTTATTTTCTATTGTTTCTTACTTCCATTCTCTTTCGGACGCAACACGTTGCGTCCCTACTCACTCCACATCTCTTCTAACATAAAGACCTGCCGGCATTTCACAACGACAGCAGGCCGTGCATGCATACGCTATTGTTTAACTAAAATCTGTTTCAATTTGGGCATGAGAATAGCTGCACAGCATTGCTGCTGAGCTAAGGTGAGGAGATGAGGAGTAAGGAGATGGGGAGTTAAGTAGTTAAGGAGTTGAGGAGTAAGGAGGAGGGTGTTAGAAAAAGTGAGCATCCGACTCAACTACTCACCTCCTTACTCCTCAACTACTAATGTGATTTAATTCGTTCTAAAGGCTACAGGCATAGTGAAGTAGCACCTCACTGCCTTGCCTTTATGCTTGGCAGGAGTCCACTTTGGCATAGACTGCACCACTCTGATGGCTTCCTTGCGTGCTGCCTCGCGTGCTTTGTCGAGGGCTGCCTTGTTTTCAGGTGTTTCCTTGTTGCTGTCTTTGTGCTTCTGCACAGTGATGTCGCTCAGACTTCCGTCTTTCTCTACAACAACTCTGACTATGACTCTCATTCCGAAACCAGGAACAGCATTGCATTCCTGCGGATAGACCAGATTCTTCATCAAGTAAGTCATCAGTTCGCCTGTTCCGCCTGGGAACTCTGGCAGCTCCTCCACCACTTTGTAGATAGTGTCATTGTCTGCCACGGCAGAACTTCCAAGAAGTGCCCTATACTCATTATTGTGCACTGCAATTCGCCCGTCAATCTTCTCAGGATTGTCTACCTTCGACTTCGTCAAAGTCAGAGCTGCGCGTGCTTGTCTATGCACAGACTTATATTTCTCGACATCAGTGCCTTCCTCGCAAGTGATATGTACAGCTGTAGGTTTGCCGTTCTCGTATGCGTCCATCACTCCCTGGCTGACAACGTCGTCAAGTTCGATGTCTATCTGCTGCTTCTCGTGCTTGAAGAACGCGTGTCCGCCTAATGAGCAATACACGTCGCCGTCCTTCTCGACATAGAGATTCACAGCTCTCGAAGCGTCAGGCTGCAGCGGAATATCTGCTGTTTCTACTGGTGCGAGACAGATGTCCACACTCTTGTCGGCCTCTGATGCAGGCTTTGCAAATACGGCAAGAGCCACGCCTGCTACTGGAATGACTGCAAGCAACCATGCCTTGCGCCATCCGTTTGTCTGTTCTTTCTTCATCATAATGATTCGGTTTTTAAGATTGAAATTTAGACAACTTGCCAATGCGTAGGCCTCCGCACCGACAGTTTTCTTTATTAATAGAGTTTGGTATGTCTTAGCCTCCAACCGACCGCTGCGCAACACGTGGTCGTCGGCTTCATACTCATGAAGTGCTTTCAGTTCGCGCAGCAAGAGCCACGCCACAGGGTTGACGAGAGCGCACACTCCCACTACAACCAGGTCGATGCAGTGCAGACAGCGCACATGCGCCATCTCATGACATACTGCCACATCGGTGTGCAGTTTTCTCTCCTCGTCGGGCACGACGATGTAGTTCATCCAGTTGAACGGCCCGAACAGGTTCTTATGCACCGCCAGGCGCACCCACCTGCCAAGACGATAGCGACGGCAAGCACGCAGAAAACGCTTCATCTTCACGGTGGACCGCACCCATCCGCTGAGGATTATCAGCACATACATCAAGTAGACGCCTACGAGCAGATAAGGCCACACGACTGGTTTATCTTCCGCTTTAGTGCCATCGTTAGCAACATCAGTAATCGCCGTTCCCTCTCCATTCGGCACTACAGCAGAACGTTCTGCAGCATTCATACCACCATCCTGCAGAGTCTCCAAAGTGCGTACAAACTCCGTGTTGGCAATAGCGATGTCAGTATGTTCCGTCTCGATGTGACACAACGGAAGCACTGCCGACAACGCCAAGAAGCCCAACAGCAGGAAACGGTTGAAGCGATGGAACGTCGTTCCACTAAGAAAAACTTTATATACTGCCAGCAACAATGCCAAACAGAATGCCCAACTTAAGATATATAGCATATAAGTTTTTGAGTTTGTAAGTTTTTAAGGTTGTGAGGAGACCCTCCCCCGCCCCCTCCACAAGGGAGGGGAGTATTAGGAGTGGAAGTCCTGATTATTACTAATATGTTAGCGGGAAGAAACTGTATAGATTTCCCCTCCCCTGGGAGGGGTTAAGGGTGGGTCTACTATTTTCCCTCCTCCACCATCTTGATGAGTTCCTTCAGTTCCTCCACACTGATTTCCTCCTCCTTCACGAGTTGGGAAACGAAGTTCATGTACGAACCGTCGAAGAACTTGCTCACAAAGCCTTTCTGCTTGCGGATGTTGTAATCCTCACGGCTGATGGCAGCCTTGTAGTGGAAGAAACGAGCCCCGAGAGCCTCGTGGCTGATAAAGCCACGTTCCTCCAGTCTGCGTACCACTGTAGAAACGGTGTTGAAGTGCTGACGCGGTTCTGGCAAACACTCGTGCAAGTCGCGCATCGACATCGCACCCTTGTCCCAAAGCACGTTCATTATCTCTAACTCCTTGTCTGTAAGCGTTTTCATTGTCATATAATTATTAGTTTGTTATCAATAAGAGTGTTCTTCTCCAATATTCACAATGCAAATAAACTACATTATGTCGTTTTAAACAAATACTTTTTAGTTTGTTAACATTTTTGTTGTAGTTATTCACATTTCAGGCTATACCGAAATCAAGACTCAGCACAGCAACGCTGGAAAATCCACGAAACCCCGTTAAAAAATCACCAACACTTCGGTGGAAATTCAGTCACCCCTCGGAGAAAACTATAAATAAAAGTAATATTTGTACAAATAATAGTTTTATTTATATAAATATTAGTTTTATTCTTACAAATATAAGTTTTATTTATACTTTTCAGAGAAATGGCAGAAACTCTGCACCGAGGTAAAACTAAATTTCCACACGGGTGGTGGCATATATTCAGCGAAGCCACGCATTTCCAAGCCGTACATTCGGGCGCCACAAGGCAACAAAAAACGGACTCCCACAAAAGTGGAAGTCCGCTTCAACTATTTATATAGTCGCTATTGACTGCTTTTTACTTCAGCATATCATCGAGTGCGCTTGGTACGTCTGCACTTGCAGCACCTTCTGCCTCATTGCGTACTTCACGACGCTCTGGACGCTGACGACGCTCACCGCGGTCACGACGTTCGCCACGCTCTGGGCGCTGACGAGCAGGACGCTCTACGTAGTCTGCAGGCTTTTCGATGAGAGCACGGCGAGAAAGTTTGAACTTGCCAGTCTTAGGGTCGATCTCCATCAACTTGACGTCGATAGCATCGCCTTCCTTTATGCCAGCCTCTTCAACTGTCTCAAGACGCTTCCAGTCAATCTCTGAGATGTGGAGGAGTCCGTCCTTGCCAGGAAGGAACTCTACGAAGCATCCGTAAGGCATTACGCTACGAACTGTTCCGTGGTAAACCTCACCGATTTCAGGTATTGCAACGATTGCCTTAATCTTAGCCAAGGCTGCCTCGATAGCATCGCGGTTCGGAGCAGAAACCTGCACCTTGCCCACTCCGTCAACCTCATCGATAGTGATAGTAGTCTGAGTATCTTCCTGCATCTGCTGGATAATCTTGCCGCCAGGACCGATAACAGCTCCGATGAACTCCTTCGGAATGATGAGCTGCTCGATGCGAGGAACGTGTGGCTTGAGTTCTGCACGTGGCTCTGAGATTGTCTTCATCATTTCGTTCATGATGTGCTCACGACCAGCCTTAGCCTGCATGAGTGCCTTCTCAAGGATTTCGTATGAGAGTCCGTCACACTTGATGTCCATCTGTGTTGCAGTAAGTCCGTTCTTTGTTCCTGTAGTCTTGAAGTCCATGTCGCCGAGGTGGTCCTCATCGCCGAGGATGTCAGAAAGTACTGCATACTTGTCTTCACCTGGGTTCTTGATAAGTCCCATAGCAATACCTGATACAGGATTTGCCATCGGCACACCTGCATCCATGAGCGCAAGTGTTCCGGCACATGTTGTAGCCATTGAAGAAGAACCGTTTGACTCAAGCACATCGCTCACCACACGCACAGTGTAAGGGTAATCAGCAGGGATCTGTCCCTTAAGACCACGCCATGCGAGGTGTCCGTGACCGATTTCGCGACGACCTACACCACGCTGCGCCTTTGCCTCGCCTGTTGAGAATGGAGGGAAGTTGTAGTGGAGAAGGAATCGCATATAGTAGCGCTCAAGAGCTCCGTCAACGAGCTTCTCATCGAGTTTTGTGCCGAGAGTACATGAAGTGAGAGCCTGCGTTTCACCACGAGTGAAGATTGCTGAACCGTGTGGTCCTGGAAGCGGAGATACCTCACACCAGATAGGACGGATGTCGGTAGTCTTACGGCCATCGAGACGCACACCTTCGTCGAGAACGCAACGACGCATAGCATCGCGCTCTACATCGTGGTAGTAGCGGTCGATGAGCGCATTCTTCTCAGCAAGTTCGTCTTCGCTGAGTTCAGCATGCGCAGTCATGTAAGCCTCCTTATATTCTTCACGAACAGCCTCGAAAGCCGCAGCGCGTGCATGCTTGTCAAGTCCCTGCTTTGTGATGTCGTAGCACTTCTGGAAGCACTGCTTAGAGATGTCCTCGCGAAGTTCCTCGTCATTGATTTCGTGGCAATATTCACGCTTAACATCTGTTCCGAGTTCCTTCATGAGTTCTTTCTGTATGCGGCACTGTGGCTTGATAGCCTCGTGAGCTGCCTTGAGAGCTTCAAGGAGATCCTGCTCAGAAACTTCCTTCATCTCACCCTCAACCATCATGATGTTCTCTTCTGTAGCGCCCACCATGAGGTCCATATCAGCCTCTTTGAGCTGCTCAAATGTAGGGTTGATTACAAATTCGCCATTGATACGTGCAACGCGCACCTCTGAGATTGGTCCGTCAAACGGAATATCTGAAGCCGCCAATGCAGCAGATGCTGCAAAACCAGCAAGAGCATCAGGCATATCAACTCCGTCGGCAGAGAAAAGAGTAACGTTTACGTAAACCTCTGCATGATAGTTTGAAGGAAACAACGGACGGAGCGCGCGGTCAACAAGACGACATGTGAGGATTTCCTCATCAGAAGCCTTGCCTTCACGCTTAGTGAAACCTCCAGGGAATCGTCCTGCTGCGGCATACTTTTCACGATATTCAACCTGGAGAGGCATAAAGTCTGTTCCTGGTACTGCATCCTTTGCGGCACAAACAGTGGCCAAGAGCATAGTGTTGCCCATTGTAAGCATCACGGCTCCATCGGCTTGTTTAGCCAACTTTCCTGTCTCAATGCTGATTTCTCTTCCATCAGGCAAAGAGACCTTTTTTGTAATTACGTTCATCTTATATTATTTTTAAGCATCAAAATTCATGCAAAGTTAACATTTTAACTCCGTAACTCGGTGGATTATAGACAAAAAGTGATTCGTTTTGAGTTTTTTTATCATAAAAACCGACTTACACCCTTTTTATTCGTACTTTTGCAACTGTAAAAAAGAAAAAACAAAAGTCACTCAAAAACATACAAACACTGATGAAAACAACGCACATCGCCATTTGCGCAGCTGCAATCGCGCTCGCTTCATGTGACAGCACACCCAAATTCAGCGTTGAAGGAACTATCACCAACGCAAAAGATTCGACTCTATATCTCGTTGCGATAACTAAGGACAAGTTCGTACCGGTCGACTCCGTCAAACTGGACGAAGAAGGCGACTTCCGCTTCAAGGCAGACGCTCCGTCAACACCTGACTTCTACACCCTCGTAATGAACAACCACCGCATCGACTTAGCAATAGACTCAACTGAGACTGTGAAGATTAGCGCAGACAGCAAAACGATGGATACTGACTATATCGTAGAAGGGTCTGACTGCTCAGAGCGAATAAGGGAGATGATAATAAAGCGCAACGAACTGGAGAAGAAACTGGTCGCCATAGAAGAGAACAACAGCCTTTTCCCAAAAGAGATAACTGACAGCATCACGACCCTGATCAATGAGCACAAGGACTGGTTAGTCAACAACTACATCAGGGAGCACCACTCTACTCTCAGCGGATACTATGCCCTGATGCAGGGAGTGACCGACATAAGCGGGACGTACAGTTTGTTCAACCCTTACAAGGACCGCAACGACGCAAAATGCTACGCCACAATAGCCACATCATGGCAGTTGAACCATCCAAATTCGCCACGCACGCACAAACTGAGCGATGTAGCGAACAAGGCCATGAAACACACTGCACCCGTGAAAGAAAAAGTGCTGGAACTCGACTCGGAAAAAATCTCAGAAACAGGAATCATAAACATATCCCTGCCTGACGCAAATGGCAAGACGCAGAACATCAAAGACTTGAAAGGCAAAGTCGTTTTGCTCGACTTCACAATGTACAGCGCGAACGAATCGGCAGAGCGCACAATAAAAATGCGTGAATTGCACGAAAAGTACCGCAGCCAAGGCTTTGAGATATTCCAAATATCTCTCGACGACAACTTGAGTTTCTGGAAGAACGCAGTAGACAAACTGCCTTGGATATGCGTACACGAAACCAACGGCCAAGTGACTACAGCTTACGGAGTACAAAAGTTGCCGACATTCTTCCTCATCAACAGAGCCAACGAGGTTGTTGTCCGCAGTGACTTCATGGAAGGTTCACTTGAAGACAACATCAAGAAGTTGCTATAAACGCTTCACGGCATACTACCTAAATCTGCCCAACAGACTTATCGCATAAACCTCCACACAAAAAAACAGAAGGGACCGCATCATGACGCGATCCCTTCTTTCGCAACTTAGGTTTAGGTGAATAGACTATCTATTTAAATGCAGACTTTTACAGTTGCGAATATCTGCTTTTATCAATTTATTTTTAAATGCTCTTCTCTACAGCCCACACGAAAGCGCGAAGTCCGAGCATTTCACTATCTGTATCGATTGTGTGAAGACGCTCAAGTAGCGGTTCAACCTGATTATCCTCAACAACAGTAAATATTGTGGAGTTCATTGACGGCCAGGCATGACTTCCGAGATGCGGTTCACCATTTTTGCTACCGCGCCCCTGAGTCTGTTCCATCATAGTGTAACCACGGCAGTTGGAACGGTCAAGAGCCTCGATTACAGCATCGTGCGACGCCTGGTCAAAAGATATCATTACACATTTCATACGATTAAGTTCTTGAGTTTGTAAGTTCTTAAGTTTCTAAGTTCCTGAACCTGCAAGTCCTTGTGTCTACAAGTCCTTGAGTCTGTAAGTAGGAGGAATCTGGTCCTGAAGTCACAGGCTCAAGCCCAAATCCTCCACCTATTATTCTTGGTTATTCATCTTCAGCTATAAACTTCAGCTCCTTCTGGGCATTCTCTTTCCAGTAAGCATCAAGTTCACGCTTTTCACGCAAATTCTTACGCTGTCTCTTGATACCAACTGCTCCAAATATACAGAACATTGATGGTACATAAATAAGAGTAAGAACAGTTGAAATTGTCAAACCACCGATAACCGAAATACCAAGAGGACGCCACATCTCAGCACCCACACCCTGGCTCACAGCCATAGGCACCATACCGAGAATAGTTGTAAGCGTAGTCATGAGAATTGGGCGGAGACGGCTTCTTGCAGCAAGAACCGCACTCTGTACGAGGCTTAATCCGCGTTCGCGCAACAACTGCGTGTAATCAATAAGCACGATACCATTCTTCACAACGATACCTAACAGCATGATACCTCCCAGCATCGACATAATGTTCATAGATGTACCTGTTGAGCAGAGGGCTATGATGATACCCGACAAAGCAAACGGAACAGAGATCATGATAATGAACGGGTATGTCATTGACTCGAACTGTGCGGCCATAACGATAAACACGAGAATAATAATCAGGATACCCAAAGTTCCAAGGTCGCGGTTACTATCCTGCTGATCCTCGTATGTTCCGGACACTTGAATATTCACACCGCTTGGAAGATCCATCTTCTCATATATGTCACGACCAGCTTCCACTCCGTCAGAAAGAGCATAACCATCCTTAAGTACAGCATCAACCGTAACAATACGCTGGCGGTCCTTACGTTCGATAGTTGGAGGGATTGTTGATTCCTCAACTGTAGCGATGTCGCGCACCTTAATATTCTTACCCATACCGTTAGGGATAAGCATATTTTCTATATCCTCAATTGATTCGCGTCCTGCTACCTCATAGCGCACCTTTATGTCATATTCCTCACCATCCTCACGATAGTAAGACATCAGACTACCTGTTATAAGATTCCTTACGCTACCCGCTGCCGCAGAAAGACCAAGTCCCTGCTGAGCCAGTTTGTCACGGTCGAAATTGATAACAAGCGATGGCTGGTCGTCTGAACGAGAAATATTTACCTGGCCCACCATTGAGTTTTCACGAAGTTTTGAAGCCAGTTCATTAGCTATGTCATTAGTGACATCCATGTCATATCCATAAATCTCGAATGAGGCAGTGCTCTGTCCGCCCATTCCGCCGCCACCTCCACCGAGGAGTACGTTATATTTCGCCAGCTCTGGAATAGCCTTACAGTCTTCACGCATTTCGTCACAGATCTGTGCAAGCCCCTCTTCACGTTGGTCAGACGGAACCAAGTTTATATTAAACGAAATGATATGAGAACCGTTGCTTTGTAACGACGCGAAGGTATTGTCATCACCAGCCTGACCAATCGTAAAGTTACAAGCCCTCAAGATATGGCCATAACGTTCACGCCAAGTGTCTGAAAGTTTTTTTGCAATAACCTCAGCCTTTTCCACACGGGTACCAATAGGAAGTTCAAGAGTTGCACTAACACGGCCACTGTCGTTTGCAGGGAAGAAGTCAGCCTTTATTCCAACAACTCCTGCGAGTACTATTGACGCTACAAAGAAGACTACGCAACCTGTAATAACTGTCCAACGGTGTCGCACAGCCCAATTGATTCGTTTCTCATACCAAACATCAAGTTTGTCGAGCCAACGCTGAACTGGTCCATAGAGAGTTTTGAACATCTTGCTCTGCTTCTTTTGCAGACGAAGCATCTGAGAACAAAGCATCGGAGTGAACGAGAGCGCTGAAACTGTAGACACAGTCATAATGATACACATCATCCAACCCAGTTCCTTAAAGAGCACTCCCGTCATACCTGTCACCATTGTAAGAGGGAAGAACACGGCAAGCATTGTCAGTGTTGATGCAACAACCGAAATAGCAACCTCATTTGTGGCGTGTATTGCAGCCTGTTTAGGCGAAGAACCACGTTCAATATGTGTAGTTACGTTTTCAAGTACCACAATGGCGTCGTCCACAACGGAACCGATCGCAATTGAGAGACATGAAAGCGAAATCATATTCAACGAACTACCTGTAGCATAAAGGTAGATGAACGAAGCGATGAGCGACATCGGAATCGTAACAGCAATGATGACTGTTGCACGCCAGCGTCCCAAGAAGGCAAACACCACGATTACAACGAACAACATCGCATACATGATGGTTTCCGTCAACGAGTTGATGGTGTTCTTGATATTATCAGACGTATCAACAATGATACCCAACTTCACATCTGGCGGAAGCGTCTTCTGAAACTCCGGCAACATATCCTTCACCTTATTAGCAATCTGCACAGAATTTGCACCACTCTGCTTCTGCACAATAATCATTGCTCCCTGAGTGCCGTTGGTAAAGGTCTTTTGTGCTCGTTCCTCAACATTGTCGACAATACGTGCAACATCACGCAGATGGACATTAGCCCCGTTGTGTGAACCAACAATTATGCCAAGCATCTCCTGTGGATCGTCAAACTCGCCTTCTGCACGAACTGTATATGTATTAGAACCTATATCTATAGCACCGCCCGTAACATTTCGATTCTCTGCAGCAATGGCCGAGCTAATCTGTGCAGGACTGAGATTATAAGCCTCCATCTGCTGCGGATTGAGGTATATGTTGATTTCTCGTTGCGGCGCACCTGCAATAGACACGGTACCCACACCATCAACACGAGCCAACGGATTTGCCACATTATCATCAAGAATCTTATATAGAGCCTGACGACTTTCCTCCGCTTCAACAGAAAGCATGAGAATTGGAATCATGTCAGCAGAGAACTTAAACAGAATTGGTGTCTGAGCCTCATCAGGAAGAGAGTTACTAACCATGTCAAGTTTGTCGCGCACATCATTCGTCAAAGCGTCAATATCATGTCCATATTCAAACTCGAGCGTCACAATTGAAACATTTTCCTTTGAATTGGAAGTTATGTGCTTCAAATGCTCCACTGAGTTGAGCGTGTTTTCAAGCGGACGAGTGACGTTGTTCTCAATATCATCGGCAGAGGCACCATTATAATATGTCATAACCATAATGGTGTTAGTGTCGATATCTGGAATCAAGTCAATCGGAAGTTTCATTAATGAGAACAAGCCAAAAATCATTATAGCAAAAAATGCCAGGCTCGTCATTATCGGTCTTTTGACCGCTCCTTCGTATATACTCATTTTTACTAATTCTTTAAGATTAAAGTCTTTGCTTTATTTCACAACAGTCACTTCACGACCATCTGCAAGACGTGTTTGACCAGCAACAACAACTTCTGACCCTGGTTCAATACCACTTATAATTTCATAATATTCGCCCATATGACGGCCTATCTGCACTTTGTTGTACGATACCTTGCCGTCCTTGTACACATATACAAAACGGTCGCCTGAGCCGATCTGTTTTACAACGGCCATGTCTGGAACAACAACATGCTGTACATCGCCAAAATTAACTGTCGCACGAGCGAACATTCCTGGACGAACCTTATTGCTTGGGTTTGCGATAGTCACCTCAACAGGGAATGTATGAGTCTGCTTGTCGATAGTAGGATATACTGTTGAAACTTTTCCTGAGAAAGTTTCTCCTTCGTAAGCATCAAGAGTAACATCAACAGGCATGCCTTTCACCATCTGGCTGAAATAAGTTTCAGACACATTGATTACGAGTTCTACTGGATTGAGCTGTTCAATAGTCAAAACAGGTCCGCCGCTTCCGTACATATCGCCGTCGTCATAGTTGCGAGCAGTCACAACACCGTTGATTGGGCTCACGAGCTGGATATTTTCAGTCATCTGCTTGAGCTGCGTCTCCATGATGTCGAGCTGAAGCTTTGCGTTGTCCCATTCAGCCTTTGAAGCGCCACCCACCTTGTAGAGTTCGTCAGTACGCTTAAACTCCAACTTCTGATGCTCAATCTGCATCTTCAACTGCTTAAGGTTTGAAGCGTCGAGAGTTACAAGTACCTGGCCCTTGCGAACATTGTCGCCCACGTCAACTAGCACGCGTTCAATACGGTAAGGAGTGTTAGGAGCGATATTGTTCTTCACGTCGCTCTCTATCGTTGCTGTATATGTTTCAGTCTGAGGCACACTATGCATTGAAACCTTCTCGACCTTTACCTCTGGTTTTTCATCTGCAGGATTTACTGTAGCAGCATTTTCCGCACTCTTATCCCCACCGCAAGAAGCAAATATCATTGCCGCAAAAGCAAGGGATGCAATCTGAATCTGTTTTTTCATCTTTCTATCTTATTTTAATTTCTTATTTTATCAGAAGTTCTCACGGCCGAGCGTATATTCGAAATCAGCCTTGTTAGTCAAGTACTCATAGATTGACTGGTTATAAGTAAGTTGCGCCTGAGTAAGCGACACCTCGCTCTGGTTGAGTTCAAGGATAGTGCCGCGTCCTACCTCATAACGCTTTGATGCGATAGCTACAGCCTTGTCGGCCTGTACCACAGCCTCTCTGTTACTGTTCACCTGCGCCATGCTTGAAGCCATGTTATCCTTGTAGACTTTCACTGCCATGCTGAGCTGGCGCTGAGTGTTCACGCGTGTGTCCTGAAGCTGAGCAATCTGCAACTTTGAAGTCTTGAGCTTTGTGAAGTTGCTCGCTTTGAAGAGCGGTATGTTTACTACGAAAGACATAGACGCACTCGGTGACCATGGATAGTCAAACACATTCCATGAATCATTGTAGAGCGACTGATACTGTCCTGTGAGCTGGAATGCCACTGTAGGCATGAAGTTCGTACGCTGCATTTTCAAGTTACGCTCAAGCATACGCTCGTTCAGATCCAACTGGCGAAGCGCTGTATTGTTTGCAAGTTCGCTGTCGGCAGACTCAAGCTCGACCAATTTAAGGTCGTTTTCGTAGTTCTGCAATTTATCATTAACATTCAAGTCAACGTTGGCAGTGACACCCATCAGCACCTTCAACTGCAATTTGGCGTTAGAAAGTCCTGCTTTAGCGGAAACAAGGCTCGAGCTAAGGCCTCTCATCTGCACCTCGGCGCTGATTTTATCATACTCGCTCACGCGTCCTTGTCCGAACTTAGCGTTAACTACGTCGAAGTTTTCTTTGCTTATTTTATAGCTCTGCTCAATCACGTTGTAGCTGTCCTGAGCGAGGAGCACTTGATAATATGCCTTAGTCACTTGGTTGACAAGATCGAGTTTTGAAGAACGCGCCTTTTCCTGAGCAAGCTTCACATCCTCCTTGGTCAGTTTCATTGCCTGATACACCGCTGGAGCGAAAAGAGGCAAATTCAGAGTTGCCATACCCGCAGCAGTATTAACACCGTCACGTCCCATCTTAAAAGTCATACCATTCAGCTTCATTTCTGCAGCCAGCAACGTATGCTGAAGACTGAGATTCACAGACACATCCGGCAAGAGGTTCTGCCAAGCTTCTTGATCTGCCACTTTCTTAATTTCAATTTCTTTCTCTGCCACCTTGATTGTAGGGTTCTCAGCCAAAGCAATCTCGATAGCGCGCTGAAGAGTCACATCCATCGTTGCCAACGGAGAATTGGCATCCTGAGCGTTCATACCACCAGCAAACACCGCTGCAGCAATGAACATCAACATTTTTTTACCTTTAATCTTCACGTCTAAAATATTTAATTATTACTTACATTTCTTTATCATCCTGCCCCATGCAGTGTGCGAACACATACATTTTTGGGAGGCAAGCATAGTATGCACTTTAAATCGGGTGCAAATTTACGCAAAACGTTCGGTGCAATAAAATAAATGGACACTCAAATGTTGTATTTTGCACACTTTTAAAAGATATTAAGAATTCAAACAGACCAAAGCACCCGATATTCGACCTTTAGAACAATCCCTCGTCCGCAGTTTGCGTGCAACACAGGCAAAACACGCATCCGCCACGACCATTAGAACAGGTTCCATCTCGCACAATATGAGCGACAATAATGCTACCCCTCTGCACTTCTCTACAAAAATACACTCAAACTTTTGCAGAAACCTCTCTGGTATTTTTCGCAAGAACTTAGCGCAGAGAAACAAATTACAACTTACTTTTTTTGAAGGTTTGAATACAAAACTTCTCCTATTAAGAGGAAAAGCACTATTTTTGCAGAAATTTAATAACCCAAAAACAATCAGAATGATACTTTCAATGACAGGATACGGCAAAAGCACAGCCGTATACAACGGAAAGAAAATACATGTCGAAATAAAGTCGCTCAATAGCAAAGCCCTCGACCTATCAACAAGAATTGCTCCGATATACCGTGAAAAGGAGATGGAAATCCGCCAGATAATAGCATCGCAAGTGGAGCGCGGCAAAGCCGACTTCAACATCTGGTGCGAGAAGGACGAGGCACAAACCGCCACACCGGTAAACAAAGCGCTCGTAGTCGAATACTACAAGCAACTGAAAAATATCACTGAAGAAACCGGCATTCCCGAACCGGAAAACTGGTTGCCCATGCTCATGCACATGCCCGACGTGCTCTCCAAGACCGAAGTGGAAGAACTAAGCGATGAGGAATGGGCTGTAGCAAAAACAGCCATACAGGAAGCCATAGACAAATTCATTGACTTCCGCAAGCAGGAAGGCGAAGCGCTGGCAAAGAAATTTGCACAAAACATTCAGAACATAGGCAATCTGCTCAAGAGCATCGAACCATACGAGCAGGAAAGAACCGAAAAAATACGCCAGCGCATAACCGAGGCGCTCGAAAAGACCGTATCGGTCGACTACGACAAGAACCGCCTGGAACAGGAAATGATCTACTACATCGAAAAACTCGATATCAACGAGGAGAAACAACGCCTCACCAACCATCTCAAATACTTCATCGACACAATGAACGAAGGCCACGGACAAGGCAAGAAGCTCGGATTCATCGCACAGGAAATGGGGCGAGAAATCAATACCACCGGCAGCAAGAGCAACCAGGCAGAAATGCAGAACATCGTCGTGCAAATGAAAGACGAGCTTGAACAGATAAAGGAGCAGGTTCTCAACGTCTTATAACAAGAAGTCGAAATAACGAAACAACGAAATCCCCCCGACCATGTCAAAACTACTAATATTCTCAGCCCCATCAGGAAGTGGCAAATCAACCATCATCAACAGGCTGATGAAGCACCCCGAACTCAACCTGCATTTCTCCATTTCCGCCACAAGCCGTCCGCCTCGCGGACAGGAGCAGCACGGAGTGGAATACTTCTTTCTCAGCCCCGACGAATTCCGTCAGCGAATTGAGGCAGGCGAGTTCCTCGAATACGAAGAAGTCTACACCGACCGCTACTACGGCACCCTAAAGTCGCAGGTCGACAACCAATTGCAAGAAGGAGAGAATGTGGTGTTCGACGTAGATGTTCACGGAGGATGCCGCATCAAAGAGCATTACGGCAACCGCGCCATGAGCATCTTCATCCAGCCGCCAAGCATAGATGCGCTCCGTGAACGCCTCATCGGTCGCGCCACAGACGCCCCCGAAGTCATAGAGCAACGCATCGCCCGTGCTGAATACGAACTCAGCTTCGCACCGAAATTCGACACGGTAATCATCAACGACGACCTTGAGAAAGCGGTAGAAGAAACCCTCACAGCAATTAAAGAGTTTATCAGTCTATAGGAAACCTATTAGACCAATAAGTCCAATTAGACCAACAACCCACTATGCGCATCGGAATCTACGGCGGTTCGTTCAACCCCATCCACATAGGCCACACCTCATTAGGACAGTCACTCGTAGAGCAGAAGATTGTCGATGAAGTGTGGCTTTTGGTTTCCCCAATGAACCCGCTGAAGCAATCAGCCAATCCCGACATCCTTGACTACACCGAGCGTCTGCACATCGCCCACCTCGCCACGGAAGGGATGAACGGCATCAGAGTTTCCGACTTCGAAAACAGCCTGCCCATCCCATCCTACATGGTCAACACCCTCGGCGAACTCACCAAAGCATATCCACAGCACCAATTCAGTCTCATCATCGGTGCAGACAACTGGAGCGACTTCCACAAGTGGTACAAATGGAAGGACATACTCACCTCCTACCCCATCATCATCTACCGTCGTCCAGGCTACGACCTTGATACAACAAGCGAGACCATCCAATCAGCCAAAAGCATCACCATAGCCGACACCCCTCTCTACCCCATCAGCAGCACCCAAATAAGGCAAGCCATCCGTCAGGGACAAATCCCATCCGAATGGCTCTCACCCAATGCCTTTGAGTATATCAAAGAACGAGGACTCTACCTGCTCTGACACGAAAAGTCACTCCCCTCGTCTAAAGACCGTCAAGAACTAAATCGCTAAAATTACTTGACGACACAACCTCGTCATGTATTTTCCACCAATTAGCATCTTTACTTTTATCACAAACCACAGAGAATAATCCCCAGTTCTTCGGTGGAAAACAGCCTACACCTCGATGGAAAACATTCAACCCCTCGCTAAAAACTATAAATAAAAGTAATATTTGTACAAATAATAGTTTTATTTATATAAATATAAGTTATATTCTTACAAATATAAGTTTTATTTATACTTTTCTCCGCAGTGACGCAAAATCTTTACCGAGGTGGATGTGAATTTCTGCTGTGGTGGCATTATGTTTGTAGGACGCAACGTGTTGCGTCCGCAGAAAATCGCTTCACCGGCATACGTCATCGGGCGGACACATAGGTCCGCGCCCTACGGCAACAATCAAAAAGAAGAGACGCCACATGTGGCGTCTCTTCTACTTCACTCTTCGGACAAGGCACGCCTTGTCCCTACGACTTAATTCCTTAACTACTATATTATTGCATCAACACCTTGAACACATCGCGGCGGTCACCGTTGCTGAAGGTGATGAAGTAGAGTCCTTTGCGGAGTCCTGCCGGAATGGTGTATGTGCCATCGGCATTGAGGTTGCCTGACTCGACAACAACGCCTGAGAGACCTACGATACGAACTCGGATGTCATTTGCGTCAGCACCATTGAGGTCAACCTGCACGATGTCACCGCTCTTAACCACGCTTGACATGAGGCGCACGCCTTCATGCTTAGGCATTTCTGTGTCGCCTATCTCCACGTCCTCTATACCTGTAACAAACTCTTCGTCTGTAATTGTCTGCTCATAGAAGTACCAACGGCAGTCCTTTGACGCTGTGGCGAGTGCACCTTCACCGAGTTTGATGCGGTAGTCCCAGTGCTTCTTGCGCTGTTCATCGCCTTCATAGATGTAGTCGGTATTGGCTACAACACAGAACACTACGCCGTTGGCAGGTTTGTCGCTGATATCGATAGTCAACGTACCGCAGTGAACTGGCTGGCTGTAGTATGCCTTGCCGCTCTTAGTGCGATAGCACAACTGAGCGCGCATCTCTGTATCTTCAGGACGGAACTCTACTTTGCAGACATCGCCTGTGACATGTATAGGGATGACATTGGCACCGCTCCAACCTGGGTTGGTAATAGTATCAGGAGCAAGCCAACCGTCCTTTGTGTTGCGATACATATTGACATAAGGAGTAAGCTTGTAAGGGTCGCACTTAATCCAGCAAGGCATCTGGTTGCTGCTAGCATTCGCACCAACTGTAGCACCACCAGGAGTGCTGCAGACACCGTTGCTGTATTCAGGACCGATAATTCCGCCGAAGTTATTGTCGACAATTGTGCGGTAGCCCTTAGACCATCCGCCGAAGTCGAACATAGCCTGACGTGCGCGGTACTGGAGGATGAGCTGACGCATTGGTTCTTCGCCGATGCTGTCGCCAATGCCCTCAAGAACGCGGTTTTTGCAATAGCGCCAAATCCATGGGATAGAACCCTTGCCACAGATTTCGGCAAGAACGATAGGGAATGAGTTGCCGTACTGGTTTCCTCCGAGGAGATTACGCCATGTGCAGACCTGCTTTCCTGTGTTGTCGTACATGTTCACACCCTGAGCTGCCGGACCGCCAAAAGATCCGTCCTGCAACCAGCCTGAATAGCACTCGATAGGCATGAACGGCGCTATAAGCGGACATGCATCGAGGAAGCCTGGCACGCCGTAAGAACCATTACGCTCAGCTGTCATTGCTGACTGCAACCATGTATTTCCTGCCTCATGGAACCATGCAGAACCTTTCACGCCTTCCATATCTGCGAAGAGCGCATGGATACCTTCGTGAATCATTGCCTCGCGCTGGTAGTCGCCATCGTTCCATTTGCTGTCAGCGTCGTCGCGGAAACGGCTTATAGGCGCCCAAGTAGCCCAAACGCAAGGCCAATTACGGCCGTCGATATTAGTTGCGCTCTGCCAGCCACCTTCCATTTGATTGTCGTCATTGTCATTGCTAATGCCTGACCCCGTTGTGTAGACAAAGGATTTATATCCCATACGGGCATTAATATCTGGCGGCCAACCCATATGATCGCGGATATATGCAAAGTCCTCGTCATATTTCTTAATCATATTGGTGTAAGCGTTCTTATTGTTGAAATCGACTTCAGGATTGAGGTTGTCGCCCCAATATGCTACCCACCACTCTCCTTCAACATAATGTGCATCTTTGCCATTGTGCTGCTTAAACTTGTGAATCTTTGTAGGTTGTGGCAAGTCTGGATATTCAGAATGGAAGTCGTAGCTGAACTTTGGAGTATTGGCAGACCAGTCGAAAGGAGTGCCTGCCTCTTCAGTCTGCACATCGACGAAATAAATATACGATTTTATAGTGCTCTTCGTTCCGTCATTATAAACAACCTTCAATGTATAATGGCCACCATCAGAATATTCCGCATCTTCGATAACAAAGTCTGCAACATTTTTATACCCAGAAAGAGCATTTTCGTCCGAATCAAACCATCGGTAACGTGCTGTACATCCTGCAGCAACCTGTTCGTCGGTCAATTTTGCAGATAAGGTGATGTTGTCGCCTGCATTTACCTGGATATAGTTCTGCGAAAGCGGAGCCTGCTCATTTTGGCGCACAAGAGGCTGCACTACCCAGTCGTCTGTATAATCCTTGCGATGGATAAAACTCTCGTCTTCGCCAGGTTGGTCACTGCTGACCGATTCCGTTTGCCCCATTGTCACATTGAACACATAAACAAGAGTGTCAGTCCCTGCCACAAAAGCCTGCGTGAAGGTATATGTCTCACCCTCTACAACTTTTGCGGCAATATGGCCAACATGGAAGTCGCCATCCTCATATTTCGACATCAAAGCGGCATTTCTATGAGTACTGCTCGCAAGAGCTATACCTTTAGTGCTGAACGTATGGCCAAAAGAGCCAAAAGACGCTGCTGTGTACCAGGTTGTCGTTGTACCCTGACGCGCTATGAACTTCACCTCACCTTTCGAAAGTTTTGTGTTCAGTTCGCCCACATTCAAACAGCCCATTTTCAGAGCCGCATACTTCGCATTTAACCCACACGACGTAAGGACCTCGCTGTCGGCCTCGACAGGACGAACCACATCAAAAGTGTAGACTTCTTTTGTCCCAGCCGCAGACACGACTAAAACATTGAAGCACAGTGCCAACAAGCACGTCACTTTTCGTTTTAAATCAAAATTAATACTCATAATAATTTATTTAAGATTACACATTACTCTCAAATCCAAATTAAAGCGGCATCAATCATGCCTCAGTTTTTATCTGAATAAAATATCCTGCACGTCTTCTTTAATGCAATATTCTATCATGTCGTATGGCACAGTAACCACGGTTTCACCCATCACATATGGCGCTATAGAATAGATGCCATAGATAAAAGTCACTCCGTCTTCGCCCAAACGGAAAACGTTGGTTGACGGCAACAGGTTTTCCTCAAACATATAGCCATACTCCTTCAGGTCCTGAACTGACTCGACACCGGCAACACCCTTCTCTTTCAACTCGGCCAACAGACATAGCTGAATCAGCTGACGGACATGGGCGTCTTTTGCCGGTTCGAACACATCAGAATACGACAGCAAACGTCCTGTGGCACAGTCAAAATTAAGGACCCAGCTACCATATACACCATGAGCTCCTGCGGTGTAAATATAATCATGGGATTCATAACAAAGCACTCCACCCTTTCCCCTTACAAATTCCGATTTCTTTTCATACTCATAATTGATGGTATGAGAATCTGAATCAGGCACCAGACAGACGGTGCTATCTACCCATAAAGACAGATAAAGGTCTTTATCTTCACGAACGGATTTAGTTATTGCATCAGACAGGGATAATGACCGATATTCATCACCAAACTCATAACCGATAATCTCAGAATTTATCATCTTAGCCACATCAACAGCCTCGCCTTCCTCTTCTACATAAGATATGCTATAGTCGACCTTCAACATACCGAAACCGCTACCAGGGGGAGCGTAGCTGCTGTCGACATAGACCAACTGGGCAAAACTGAGAGGCAATCCATCAGCACCTTGAGGAGAAGCCGAATCGCCTCCCCTACAAGACGCAAGAAACAGCGTCAAGACTACGATAAAAACACTAAGAATTCTAAACATCAAAAATTAGGACGTAAATCATATTCAAAAACAAGTTCCGCCTCTTTTAGCAAGGGGTGATTGGAATCCTTCTCACTAAGTATACGATTAGAGTCAGGCACACGCCAATCTATACCTAAGTCTGGATCATTCCATGCAATTGCGCCTTCGCTCTGGGGCGCATAATAATTATCACATTTATATTGGAATATCGCTTCATCACTTAAAACAGCAAAACCATGAGCAAAACCGCGCGGAACAAAAAACTGACGATGATTATCCTCGGACAGTTCTACAGCGACATGCTTGCCAAAAGTTGGACTGCCTTTTCTTATATCAACCGCAACATCAAGCACAGCGCCCTTTATCACTCGTACCAACTTGGCCTGAGTGAAAGGAGGCTTCTGGAAATGCAGTCCACGAACAACTCCGGCAACCGAACGGCTCTCATTATCTTGAACAAAAGTTGTCTTGCAGACCTTTTCCTCAAACTCTTTCTGAGAAAAAGACTCGAAGAAATAGCCACGAGAATCATTAAAAATTCTAGGTTCTATAATCTTGACCCCTTCAATCTCCGTGTCTATAACATTAATCATGGTATTATTTGATTTATCAAATTAAAACTATATACATCATGCAAAAATAAACATTTCATTTTTCATAAGAAAGAAAATACCTAACTTTGCGATACAAAAGGGCAAACAACACTTGCCTACAACCAACAAATTTAAATATGCAAGAGATTATAACATCAAACGACTCAAGTACAGTTCTAAACGAATTAATTACCAGAAGGAACTACGACAGCATTTTCATACTGACAGACGAAAACACAGAAAAACACTGCCTACCATTTATAAACAAACTCAGCCTGTTAAAGGATGCCCGCATAATAACAATTAAAGCAAACGACGACAACAAAAACATCGAATCGCTTTCTAATGTTTGGGCTGAGCTCGGCAACATGGGGGCAACCCGCCACTCCCTATTAATCAACCTCGGAGGCGGAATGGTGACAGACCTTGGAGGATTTGCCGCCTCCACCTTCAAACGCGGAATCCAATTCATTAACATACCCACAACGCTTCTCGCAATGGTGGATGCTTCTGTAGGAGGCAAAACAGGCATCAATTTCAACGGACTCAAAAACGAGGTTGGTGTCTTCAATTCCGCGAATGCGGTCATATTAGACACTACATTTTTACAAACACTTGATTCTCAAAACATTCGCTCCGGATATGCCGAAATGCTCAAGCACGGGCTCATCAGCGACAATCAACATTGGGGCGAATTAATAAGTTTCAACCTTTCAGAACCGGACCTACACTCACTCGGGAAACTCATCAGCACAAGTGTCAAAATTAAAGAAGATATAGTTAATAGCGACCCGTTTGAAACAGGAATTCGGAAAGCGCTCAACTTTGGGCATACTATCGGGCATGCGTTGGAAAGTCTCGCTTTAGAAAACAAGAAACCGGTCCTACACGGATATGCTGTGGCATGGGGCACGATTTGCGAACTTTACCTTTCGTATACAAAATGCAACTTCCCTACAGACAAAATGCGACAGACCGCACAATTCATAAACTACAATTTCGGACCATGCGGAATCACTTGCGAAGACTACGAAAAGTTGTATGCATATATGACCCACGACAAAAAAAACACAGCTGGACAAATCAACTTCACCCTTCTCACCAATATCGGAGACATCCGCATCAACCAAACAGCTTCTAAAGAAAAAATATTTGAAGCGCTCGATTTCCTTAGAGACGGGCAATAAAAAGATACAAACAGCAAAGGCAGATGTGCAGAATTTCAAATCGCCATCCTATCACAACTGCTCACAAAAATATCATTCAAAACTACACATCACAAACAAATATAAAAAAAGAGGTTCCCCGTAGAGAACCTCTTTTTTTATTTATTGAATAATCTTTTCAAATTACTTCAACTCAACGATAGCACGACGGTTGAGAGTGTAAGGAGAAACCTCATTTACACCACCTACTGAGCGAACCTCAATCTTATCGCGGCTTACACCGAGGTTAACGAGTTCGTCAGCAACAGCCTGTGCACGAGCCTCAGAAAGCTTCTTGTTATAAGCGTCAGAACCAGTCTTGCTATCAGCAGCACCAGTTACTACAACCTTGCAATCAGCATCCTTTGCAGCAGAAGCGATAGCTTCGATGTTGATAAGATCCTTCTTTGAAACGATCTTGCTTGAGTTAATAGCGAAAAATACAGAAGACTTTGTTGAAGTGATAACCTTCTCAACCTTAGCCTCAGTCTTAGGAACGCGTGCAAGCTGAGCACGGAGATCAGCATTCACCTGACGCTCGCGATCGAGATCTGAACGAAGTCTTGCAAGAGCCTCTTCGCTTGAAGCAGCGAGTGCGTTGTATGCATCAACAGTAACAGCCTTTGACCAAGTACCCTTTCCAAGGTTGAACTGGAGACCTACTTCAGCAGATACGATACCATTGCTGTTTACAGCTGTTGTTGGGAATTGAGTGTTAAGGAACGCGTTTGTTGTTGCAGTGTAAGCTACATCAAGGTATACATTGAGAAGTTTGCTGAGCTTCCAGTTGTTCTGGATACCGATACCAAGAGCTGGAGCATAAGAGCTTATCTCGAAGTTACGGATGAGTCCCATACGAGGATAAGCGATTACGTTCCAAACTCGATTCTCGTTGTAACCGCAGAAGAGGTTGCTCAAGTTGAACTGAGTGTCAAAATAGAGCGCACCATAACCACCGTCGGCTGCATTAGGAGTCCATGCGTTGTGTCCATCTGTTGGACGTTCTGACTTGATAAGACCATTTTCCCAATTCAGTTTGAGACGTGTTCCAATAACAGGAGAGTACCACTTACCAACAGCAAGGTTTACGCCGAATGACTTACCCCATGGGAATACGTACTCGCCGAAATTGCTGCCGTAAGGATTCTGCAATGACATGTCAACACCAACCTGAACATACCAATTGCTCCAGAATGAGTTTGTTGCAACTGAGTACTTTGATGGAGTTTCGATAGTAGTCTGAGCATTTGCTGCTACAGAACCAAGACCTATAAAGGCCAATGCAATCATTAACTTTCTCATAAATGCACTTTTTAAATAAAACAATATTTTAATTCTCGTTTATATCCTAAACTTATTAGAGAATATTTTTAACACAAAACAATTTTACTCTGCTTTTAGTTTCAAATACACCCCGAAAAAACTGTTTTTAGGGCATATCCACACTATTTCACTTTAAATCAAGTGCAAATTTAACATTTTCTTTTATTTACCACGTTATTTCCACTCAAAAAAAACATATTATCGGACATTAAAACAGTTTTTTTCATTAAAAAAGCCTATCTATTGCGCTTTGTTCTATGATTGTCGCCACAATTTTACCATCTGGAGCAATCATTGGAGACGTTGTTGCAAACAAATCCCCAATAAGTTGTTCTATTTCTTTATCTTGTAAGACCTGTCCATAAGGAATCGCAGCTGAATATGCCAAAGATTGCACTATAGACTCCCTCGCGTCAACTTTCACATCTCCATTTTTCTCCAACGAGGATACGACTAAATTACGCAGCAACATTACCGGATCCACATCGTCTGCACCTGCAGGAACCCCTAATATAGAATAGGAACCGCCACCTAAATTTGACAATTCAAAACCCAAAAATTGCAATTCTGAGTAAATCTCATCCATAGCTAATGCTTCTGATTTTGAGAACTGCACTATTTCAGGAAATAGTATTCGCTGAGAAACACCTTTCTGCCCGACTACGCTTGCCATATAGCGCTCGTACAGAACACGCACATGAGCCCTATGCTGATCTATCAACATCACCCCCGACTTTACGGGTAAAACAATATACCTACCTTTCAATTGGAAAAACGACAGAATGTCATCAGCAGCCATTATCGGATCCAGGGACGATGGTTTTGACCACATATCAGTTTGTCGCATCAAATTAGCCTCAGTTCTATATACATCTTTTCCACCATACACATCAATAGATTTATTAGGCATTTCATCAATGTGCCTAACATCTAAAGAAGCAGAAAGTACATCTACCTCAGCCTTATCACTATCAAAAGTAGAAATATCCTTATACAATTTCTCCCATCCAACAGACCCAATTTCTGCTGGGATATTCATTTTAAATGGATTATAGTTCGAATTAAGTTTGGGAGGAGCCGATGCATATTTACCAAATCCCATTACTGGAATCTCAGGTTTATCAACAACATCAAACTCAATAGAAGGGACATCTGTAAATTTGCCTAGTGCTTCTTTTACGACAGCCGACAATACCTGCCAAATAGATTGTTCTTCTTCAAATTTAATTTCCGTTTTTGTTGGATGAACATTTACGTCTATTGACGAAGCATCTACTTTCAAATATATAAAATACGAAACATGCTCCCCCTGAGGTATCAGATTTTCATAGGCACGCATTACAGCACTATGAAAATACGGATGTCTCATATAGCGCCCATTTACGAAAAAATATTGTTTTGCACCCTTTTTTCGTGAACATTCTGGCTTAGCCACATAACCAGAAACACCTACTAAAGAGGTTTCAGCTTCTATTGGCAGCAATTCCGAATTAATTTTCTTGCCAAAAACATCCAAAATTCTTTGTCTCATCGTAGTTTTAGGCAAATCAAAGATTTCCGCACTATTATTATGTAAAGAAAAATGGACATTAGGATAAACCAACGCTATACGTTCAAAATCAGCAATAACATTTGTCAACTCCGTCTGATTAGTCTTCAAGAACTTACGACGAGCAGGAACATTATAAAATAAATTTTTAACCGCAAAATTACATCCAGAAGAGCAAGCTATTGGTTCCTGTAATTCTATTTTCGAACCTGAAATTCGAATAAAAGTTCCTAAATCATCACAAGGGCGACGAGTTTTAAGTTCTACCTGGGCAACAGCAGCTATAGATGCCAATGCCTCTCCTCTAAATCCCATTGTCGTCAACCCAAACATATCTGTTGCTCTGGATATCTTCGACGTAGCATGCCTTTCAAAAGAAAGACGGGCATCTGTATCAGACATGCCCTTACCGTCATCTATGACCTGAACACTTGTCTTACCTCCGTCAACAACGACAACCTGAATATTTTCCGCGCCAGCATCCAATGAATTCTCCATCAATTCTTTGACTATTGAAGCTGGACGTTGTACAACTTCACCTGCAGCAATTTGATTAGCCACAGAATCTGGAAGCAAATGAATAATATCATCCATAGAAATAAGCCATTAGGTCTAAAATATCTATCCTTAAAGCAACTCACCTGTATACAAATACTTCATTAAAAGCAACAGAAAAACTATAATCATTATTAGCACACCGTAAGACAAGGGTTTTCTTCCACTTTCTTTGCGACGCTTCAAATGCTTGGTTGCTCCAACAAACTTACCACGTATATCCTCTGGCGAGAATTCCTTAGGAGGAAGCAATCCTAACTCGCGCTTTGCATTTTCCTCTATTTTGGCGAGCTTCTCCTTTCGCTCGTCATAATATATATATTTATGCTGATAACCTCTCGGTTTATTCATTTTAAAGAAATTCATACTCTATGATCATTTTATATCATTAAGTTTCTGCAACGGAACTGACCTTTTTTCCGTAGCCTTAAGCATATCCTTTTCTGCTTTTGATTGCCAGACAAAAATATCTTCTTTGCTTTTCGGGCGTATATAATCAAACCAAGCAAACCCAGTCAGGTATCTGCGATCTTTAGGAATTTGTGTCGGAGGATATATCACCCCAGTTGACGACGGCATCCAAATTTTATGAACTTTGCGCTCTTTCAGATACAAATGCATCAGAGAGGTCTCTGTATAATTCATTCCAATACGGGTACCATTATCTTCATCTATAAAATATGTCACATAGACATTTCCATGCGCCTCGGTATGTTCAATTTCACCGCCATCAAAGTACGAGAACATCTCTCTTGAAGCCACCTGATTAAACGATACAGAATCAACCTTCTCTATAGTCATCGCTTGATTGACTATATGCACCCAATCAATCGTACTGTCATTATTATAAACTCTGATTTCCTCACCGAAAATCTGCTGAGATTCATTCCATAATATCGGTTGCCCATAAAGGTATGTACAAGAATCTTTTGAAAGCACCACTAAAGAATCACAAACGCCCTGTATATCATTACGAAACATTCGCACCTTATGATATATATGCAGATTTCTGTAAACAGAATCCGTATTTATATTGTATGTAAACATTTTCAATGTATCACCATGTACATACATAGTATCCAGACTCGAATAGTCAAGCAACACTGCACTATCTGTTGCCATTGCATACCCTGTACTATCATTGTATTCACAGCAATTGCCCAACAACATACAATAATTATCTGCATCGTTAATTACGACCTGTCCAAAAGCTTCACTTAGATTTCTCATGTCATCATAATGCAAGCTATCCCCCTCTATACGGCGCATATCTTTTATAATATACGATCTGTCAAGCAAATCAGCCCAAGAATTACGAGTATCATAACGCCCATTTTCTGAGTAGACAAAAGTGCCATCGCTCGTATTAATTTCTGTTGGTGATACAATTTTTGCAATTTCTGTATCTGTATAATAATACAACATATTGGTTTTCATGACAAACTTAGGATTTGTCAGTATCACGCTATCAGCAAACATCGCTTCATTTCTTGCTGGAGAATATTGTCCCCAATCCGAACACAACACATTATCCTTATCATACAAAATCCCGCCATCATGATAAACACCTAAATTTTCTATACGAAAATAATCCAAATAGGTTGTTTCCAAACGGCTTTCCTTATGGTATAGTTTCACATTCCCTATAGAATGAGCAACCATCTCATTCCCTTTATAATACAGGGTATCACTCAGCAACTTTAGTGTATCACCCTGCACCATCTTTACTCGTCCAAAAGCATCAAAGGAGTTATCGGCTCGATAATACCTTGCACTGTCACAATAAAGAACCGCCCCCTTATGACTAAGCTGAACATTCCCCACAAGAATCTCCGCTTTTTGATCCTGCCTTGTTTTATACAGCACATCCGTATGCACCAAATATATACGAGAAACCGTATCAGTCCTATCCGCCTGTCCCGCAAATGGCTCTAAAGAACTATTAGCAAGCAAAGCAAAATTCCCCAAAGTGGAACTAACGATAAAAAAACACAAGAGACCAACAATTAATCTCTTATGCCCTTTATTTTTATCACTAAAAAAATGCCACATCGCATTAAAGTTTATTCAAAACACCTTATCATTTAATCCAACCTGGATATCTGAATTCACAATTTTTCCAATCGTCATTAATTTTAACATACGTGGTTTTCTGCATTTCCTTTATCCAATTCTCTAGTTTTTCATTTTGCAGTTTCTCAACTAATACACTATGTAAAATTTGGTAATCTTCAGTTATTGTAGCTTTGTGCCCATTTATTTTATTCTTCAATTTCACAATAGCAACAACCTCCTTGCCATTCTTATTCACCATAACAAAAGGCTTAGAAATTTCGCCAATATTCAAATTAACCAAGTTTTTTGCCACCTCTGTAGGGAATTCCTGAATTTCAAATTTAGAAGATCCGTAACGCTCTGACTCTTCATCCGTATTAACCATTATACCGTAGTTGTTACGAGTATCCTTGTCTTGAGAAATATGCTGCACACACTCATCAAACTTATAAACGCCCCTACGAATCTCATCTGCTATAGTATCAAGTCCGTTAACACAACGCATCAATTCATCGTCAGACACACGCGGACGCTTCAAAATATGCCTAACATTAATTCTGTCGCCACGTTTCTCAACCAACTGAGCTATATGAAAACCATATTCTGTTTCAAATATTTTAGACACAGTTTTATCGTCCGGTAAATTAAACACTACATTTGAAAATTCAGGAACAAACTGCCCACGAGTCATAAAACCAGTTTCGCCACGTCTTATAGCAGTTCCTTTGTCCTCAGAATACATCAATGCCAACGTTGAAAACAAAGACTCGCCCTTGTTAACGCGCTCTGTGTAATCTCTAAGCTCTGCCTTAACCCTATCAATTTCACTCTGTTCCACAAATGGTTCACGCACAATAATTTGTGCTTCGTATTGAGTAGGAATAAAAGGTATACTATCTTCAGATATATCCTTAAAATACCTACGGACCTGAGTTGGAGTAGCATTTACTTTTGCCACAAGATTTGACTTAACCTTTGACACCATCAAATCATTGCGGAACATTTTATATAATTGCTGGCGGATCTGAGACATGCTTTTACCATAATATTCCTCCAATTTTTCCCTAGAGCCAACATTCTGCACAAGCATATCTAATTGAAGATCCACACGCTGGTAGACCTCTGAATCTGTTACTTCCACGCTATCAAGTTCTGCCTGATGCAAAAACAATTTCTGCACAGCCAACTGCTCAGGAATAACACAATAAGGATTCCCCTCCCATGTTTGTCCCCTCGTCTGTCCTTCAATTCGGGTCATTTCAACATCTGACTTAAAAATCGGTTCATCCCCCACAACCCAAACGACCTCATCTATAACATTGCTTTGTGCAACTAAAGACAAAGAGCACCAAGCAAAACAAGCAAAAACAAAAAGTCTAACCATTTTCTTATAATCCATAAATACGTCTATAAAAAACTTAGTGGTTGTTTACTGTAGACAGAACAGACTCATCGATTTCCACTGTATATTTTGAACGAAGCCCTTCCACCCACACTTTTTCTAACTCATTTTGATAATCGGTTGTAACCAGACCTCTAACATCCTTATAACTACGAGGTTTCTTTGACTTCTTTCCATACACCGCTGTCACAGGAAAATCCTTCACCTGCCGTCCTTCACCAGTTTTAAACACAAGATTATCCACATGCTTGCTTTCACCGCATTTGTAAATGCCACGCTCTACACGAACATTTTTAACCGAGTCCGTATTAAGGGCCTTAACCAATGTAGTAGACCACATGTCCTCATTAACCCCCTTAATAAGTTTCTTCGCCAATTTCTGAATAGAATCGTTTTTAGCATGAACTATAATTCCACAAAATCTAGGTTCTGTCCACGCATACTTCTTCTTATTTTTAGCAAAATAAGCTTTGAGCCCTTCCTCATCGCGTGCAGCTCTATCCCAAACATTCTTTTTGCTAATTTCATACATCAAAGTACCATCATAATACTCTTGAGCCAAATATTTAGCATCCTGGTTTTTAGACAAATACTCATTACATAGACTATCTAACACTTCAGAACGTCCGACATTATTTTTCTTTGCCAAAGAATCAATCAAAGCATTAGCTGAAGCCTCTTTCACGCCACGCGCTTCCAAAAATTTCAAGATACTTTCACGATGGAACTCATAAGGTTCAAAAGGATGGCGATCCTCTATTTTAATAATATGGTATCCAACAGGTGTAAGCACCGGCCTAGACATCTCACCTTTTTTCAAAGCATAAGCAGCATTCTCAAAATCAGGTATCATCATTCCCTTACCAAATTGGCCTAACATACCACCTCGCTGAGCAGAGCCCTTGTCTTCTGAATATACCTTTGCCGTTTCAGCAAAATCTGCACCATTAACCAACACCGTATAGATAGAATCAGCCTTCACTTTTGCAGCATTTTGTTGCTCATCTGTAGCATTCTGAGGCAAACGAATCAAAATATGCGATGCATTCAACAAGTCCTCTCCTGCAAAACGTGCAGCTGTATTATCATAAGTTTCTTTAGCCTTACGCTCTATAAAATCTTCATCAACAATAGTAGGCAACACTATCTGCTCCTTGTAACCTTGAAGTTCACGCTTTATACTAGACAATGTGTCAAATCCTTCAGATTCAGCAGCAGCCACCTTCAATTTAAAATCGACAAATAAAGGAACATAATCCTTTACATTTTTCTTATCAAGAACCCCATCTGAATTATTTTTATTATATGAATATTCAAATTCAGAACGAGTAATATTTCTTCCATTGATACGCATCAGCACAGGGTCTACATCTTGAGCAATAATAGTCAAAGCACATATTGCTAAAGCAGAAAGGCAACTAACTTTTTTCATATTACAGATATTATAGAATATAATTATTCGAATTAACTGCGAAGTTACTCAAAAAAAACAATAACAGCAATCAAAATGCAACAGCATCCACCATCACCATCCAATTTTTAACATATTACAACGCCTCATTTTTTTAAGTACCACAAAGTTACTACCGAATCGTGCTTTTTCCAAACCGTTTCAGGAAAAAGTGAAGAGCCCTGCAGGAATTAAAAAGGCTGATAGGTTATAAGGTTATACAAAAAATGCAGGGCCCGAACCATTGTG
>Ga0233374_1000040_pt1 | contig 35877 bp, 23 predicted proteins | sample ElkDunMinimDraft_FD_180688 | JGI IMG/M metagenome (GOLD analysis project Ga0233374, IMG submission 180688) | Fecal eukaryotic communites from dung pellets of Tule Elk in California, USA - Elk Dung E1 | ecosystem: Host-associated > Mammals > Digestive system > Large intestine > Fecal | place...
GCGCAATATCCACAGGCATGAGTCCACTGCCGCGGGCACCTTGTGGATGGGCACGTTGTTGATGTTGTAGACTGTCTCGTCCATGGCGGTGTAGGCATTGAGGTTCTCGCCGAACTTCACGCCGATTGTCTCGAGCCAAGTCTTCAGTTTGTCGCCTGGGAAATTCTTTGTTCCGTTGAAGCACATGTGCTCAAGGAAGTGGGCAAGACCCATCTGATGGTCCTCCTCCTGCATTGAACCGACTTTCTGTGCAATGTAGAACTCGGCTCTGTCTTCTGGCCATTCGTTATGACGGATGTAATAAGTAAGTCCGTTGTCAAGTTTGCCCACACGTACGTTAGGGTCTAACGGAAGTGGCGGCATTTGCTGGGCGTTGATGCTGCTGAAAGCAGAAAGGCATAATGCCAAGGCTGCCATGAGTTTGATAGATTTCATCTTGTTCGTTTTTGTTATGTTAGTTTAGGTCTATTTCTTGTCAAGTGCGTGCTTTGCGTAGTCTACGGTGTAGTGTAGTCCGCGGCTTTCCTTGCGTTCGAGAGCGTGGCGTGTGATGAGGTAGCCCACGTTGATCATGTTGCGCAGTTCGCAAATGTCCTTTGTGGCTTTCACGCGCTTGAAGAGGTCTTCAGTCTCCTCAAACAGGAGGTCGAGTCGTTCCCATGCACGGCGCAGACGGAGATCGCTTCGTACGATACCTACGTAGGTGCTCATCACCTGGCACACTTCCTTCATGTCCTGGTCGATGAGGATTTTCTCTTCGTTCGACATCGTACCCTCGTCGTTCCATGCAGGCACACGCTCGTTGAAGTCGTATTCGTCAATGGTCTTCAGGCTGTGCTTGGCAGCAGCGTCGGCATAGACTACAGCCTCGATGAGCGAGTTGGATGCCAGGCGGTTGCCGCCGTGGAGCCCTGTGCATGAACATTCGCCGAGGGCGTAGAGACGGCGTATGCTCGAGCATCCGTCAAGGTCGACCTGTATGCCGCCGCACATGTAGTGGGCACATGGCACCACCGGTATGTACTCCTTAGTTATGTCGATGCCTATGCTGAGGCATTTGGCGTAGATGTTAGGGAAGTGGTGCTTCGTCTCCTCTGGGTCTTTGTGAGTCACGTCGAGATAGACGTGGTCGAGGGCATGCTTCTTCATCTCGTTGTCGATGGCACGTGCCACGATGTCGCGCGGTGCAAGACTCAGGCGCTCGTCGTACTTCTGCATAAACTCCTTGCCGTTTGGCAGACGGAGAATGCCTCCGTAGCCTCGCATGGCCTCTGTGATGAGGTAGGCAGGGTGGTTTTCCTTCGGATTGTAGAGTGCAGTGGGGTGGAACTGTACGAACTCCATGTCCTTCACTTTGCCCTTTGCACGGTAGACCATGGCTATGCCGTCGCCTGTGGCTATGGTAGGGTTGGTGGTAGTCTTGTAGACAGTCCCCGTTCCGCCTGTGGCAACAACTGTTACCTTCGACAAGTATGTGTCAATCTTTTCCGTCTTAGGGTTCAGAATGTATGCGCCGTAGCACTCGATGTCGGGGGTGCGGCGTGTCACCCTCACTCCGAGATGATGCTGGGTGATGATTTCCACTGCAAAGTGGTTTTCCAACACTTCGATGTTAGGATGGTTGCGCACAGCTTCCATCAGTCCGCGCTGTATTTCCGCTCCCGTGTCGTCGGCATGGTGCAGGATGCGAAACTCCGAGTGGCCGCCTTCGCGGTGAAGGTCAAATTCTCCCGCCTCGTTGCGATCGAAATTCACGCCCCAGTTCACAAGTTCCATAATCTGCTCAGGTGCATTGCGCACCACTTGCTCCACTGCGTCGCGGTCGCTTATCCAGTCGCCCGCAATCATGGTGTCCTCAATGTGCTTGTCAAAGTTGTCAACGAGCATGTTCGTCACCGATGCAATGCCGCCCTGTGCCTTCGAGGTGTTTGATTCGTCAAGTGTGGTTTTGCACACTATTGCGACTTTTCCTTTGTTTGCCCTTGCCACTTTAAGGGCGTAACTCATACCGGCTACTCCCGAACCGATAACGAGAAAATCAAATTTACGTGTCATTCTTCGTTAGAATTTACATTGCAAAACTACTAAAAACCTTGGTAGAAGTGCAACATCTTGAAGGGAAAATGGAAAAAAAGAGTAACTTTGCGCACAAAAGAATGAGTTTTCAAAATACCAAATGCCATGAACCGTATATTTAATGCGAAAGTCGAACCAGGCAGCTGGGTGTTGCTCCTTGCAATCCTGGTCGTAGCGGTGTTCCTCATGTGGACCTCACGCAACGGTATAGCCATTTGCATCATGCTACTACTGCTTGTCATTATGATAGAGCGTATTATCCACACTAACTATACCGTCACGCCCGACGGCAAACTGATAGTTCACACGGGGCGTTTTGCGAAAGACAAGGTGATTGATCTGACACAGGTCAGGCGAGTGAAGCGCATGGCGGCAATGCGCATTTTTGGCAGGCCGCTCCGCACCTTTGTGCTCATAGAATGTGCCGACGGGCGCATTCTGTCACTCATCCCTCGCGAGGAGGATAAATTTGTCAAGCATGTGGAGGGCGTGAGGACTTCCATATCTGAGGCGTTATGATGCGCATAAATGGCGGTTCTTATAGACAGAATTATGACAATGGATAGAAAGATACAAGCATTGGCGCTCGCATTGTTGGCCATGCCGATGATGATTCTTGCGCAGACGGACACAATGGTGGCGGATACAGCCGCGCTCAGTTGGGGCGACAAGTTTCGCCTACGTGTCGACTCGGTGGTGCAGAGGGCTGAGGCGGAGCACTATTTTACGGGAGTGAGCATCTACGACCTTACGGCCGATTCTGTGCTCTATTCGCACAACGCCGACAAACTTCTGCGTCCGGCATCGACACAGAAGGTGCTGACAGCCGTGGCGGCGCTTGACGTACTCGGGGCTGACCATAAGTACGAGACTAAAGCATTCTATACGGGGCAGATTTCGGCGGACGACAGCACTCTGCACGGCGACATTTACGTCGTGGGCGATTTTGACCCTGCCTACACCTCGGCCGACCTCCGATTGCTTGCCACCCACATCAAGGCGCTGGGCATCAATCGCATCACAGGCCGCATCATTGGCGACGTAAGCATGAAGGACACGCTCCATATGGGCAACGGATGGTGCTGGGACGATGTACCCTCGCCTGTTGAGGCCTATCTCTCGCCTTTGACGTTCAATCGAGGATGCGCTTCTGTGGAGATTGACGGCGGCGGAAAAGCCGTCTTCTCCGTGCCGACCACATACATGACTCTGACCGACAGCACCTGCCCTAAAAGCGGACGCCTCAAGGCTGTGCGTAACTGGGTGGACAATGGCAATGACTTCATCGTGACAGGAACTCCCGCGCGCACCGCAAAGAGCAACCCCATCAGCGTGTATCGTCCCGAACGCTACTTCGTCTGCACGCTTGCCGATATGCTCCGTTCCGAAGGAGTCGTTTTCGACAGGCCCGATCGGGAGTCTTACGCCATAGACACGCTTGCCTCCTCGTCGCTCACCCCCTTCTACACCTGTGCGCGCACGGTCGAGCAGATTCTTCAGCAAATGATGAAGGATAGCGACAATCTCTATGCCGAGTCGATGTTTTACCAACTGGCGAACATGAGGGCTGGCCGATGGGCTTCTTGGAAGGACGGCGCCGCGGTGGTCGACTCCGTGATGAGGAAGATTGGAATCTCCGAACGCAGCTATAAGGTGGCCGACGGCAGCGGTGTGTCGCTCTATAACTATGCGACCCCCTCCGCCCTGGTTGCCGCTTTGCGCTATGCCTATGGCAAGGGCGCTCGCATATACAACTATCTCTATCCTTCGCTTCCCATCGCAGGGAGGGACGGCACTCTGGAGCGTCGCATGCGGAAGACGCCTGCCGAGATGAACGTACGGGCAAAGACTGGCACTGTGACTGGCGTGTCGTGCCTGGCTGGCTACTGCCGAGCCTCCAACGGCAATCTGCTGGCATTCTCCATCATGAACAACGGACTCTACAGGGCGTCGCTCGGCAGAGACTTCCAGGATGCACTCTGCGTGGAGATGGTGAGGTGAATCTATTGGCCTAATTAGTCCTATTGGTTCTATTAGGCTAATAGACCATAAATCTAACCTTTATTTTACCCACAGCTCGGGATTGAGTTTTGTACTCTCCTTGCGTAGCTGGAAGTGAAGCACGGTGTCGCCGTTCTTGTCTTTACCTATGGCGCCTATGGTGTCGCGGGTCTTGAGTTTCTGGCCTTTCTTCACGCTTACTTTGGTGAGTCCTGAGTAGACTGATATGTAGCTGCCGTGGCGGAGCATGACGATGTAGGTCTTGCCGTACTTGAATATTGACGAGACTTCGCCGTCGAACACGGCGCGTGCTGATGCTCCTTCGCGTCCGCGGATGTCTATGCCTTTATTGTCGAGGACGACTCGCTTCAGGCCTGGCACGGTGTATCGGCCGAAGTGGCCTACGATGTTGTATGCTCCTGTTATTGGGATGGGGAGGCGGCCTTTGTTGGCGGTGAAGTCTTTTGAGAGTTTCACGTCTTCATCGCCTTCGGCTATCCACTTCTGGATTTGCGCTTTCTGCTCTTTTTCTTCTTTCTTTGCTTGGTCTACGGCTTTGTTGGCTTTGTCGAGGGCGTCTTTGGCTTGTTTCTTCTCGGCTGGGGTCTTTGCACGTTTGCTGGCTTCTTCGGCTTTGCGGAGGGCTTCGAGGGCATCGGCGAGTTTGAGGTTCTGCTCTTTCTGCAGTTCTTCCGCCTTGCGCTTCGCCTCGGCTTCGCGCTTTTTGCGTGCTTCTTCGGCTTTGCGGCGTGCTTCGGCTATCTCTTGCTGGATTATCTTTTCGATTTGCTTGTCGAGTTCGGCTTCTTCTTTTTCGTACTGCTTCAGTTGCTTCTGCAGGGTTTGGAGGTTGGTGTTGAGGAACTTGACTTTCTTTTCGCAGTTGCCTTTCATCTTTTCGAGTTGCTCTTTCTTGCTTTCAAGGGCGTTGAGCGCTTTCTGCAGTTTTGCTTTAGCGGCGCTGAGTTCGGCTTGCTTTGCTTGCACTTCGGCTTGTTTAGCTTTGATTTGTTCGCCTTGTGCTTTTTGGAATGCGGAGTATTCGCGGAGGTAGCGCATTCGGCGTAGCATCTGCGAGAAGTTTTCGGCTGAGAAGATGAACATGAGCTTCTGCTGTGTGGATTTCTGCCGGCGGAGGTATATGAGTGACTTAGCGTACTTGTCTTTTTTGTCTTGAAGTTCGGCTTGCAGTTTCTTGTACTCTTTGTCGAGCACTCTGATGCGGCGGTTGATGGAGTCGATGTCGCTTTGGAGGCTGTCGATGTCGTGCTTCAGGTCTTTCATGTGGCCGTCGATGATGACTACGCTGTCGAGTGTCTGCTTGATGTCTTTTGCGAGTTTTGCCGACTCTTTCTTTGACTGGGCTATTTTCTTGCGTGTTTGTGTCTTCTTGTTCTGGAGTTGCTGCTTTGTGGCGGGCTTTGACTTTGTGGCGGTTGTCTTCTTCTTTGTTGTTGCGGTCTTCTTGCTCGCGGTTGTTTGGGTCTGCTTAGTGCGTGAGCGGGTGGTTTTCTGCGGCATGACGGCAGAAAACGACAGAAGGCAGATGAGAAGTAAGACTATTCGCTTCATTGTGGAATCTGTGGGCGTTAGGGGGTGAGGGGATATGGTTTATCGTTTATGGTGATGGTTGAGGAACTCAAAAACTCACGAACTTAAGAACTTAAAAACTCAAAAACTCATTAAGTATTGTTTCGGCATCCAGTTTCTGGTATTTGCTCGATACCTTTGTGGCTGTGGTCCAGTCTGAGTGGTTTTTCATGCCGCTCATTCGTAAGGTCAGTTCCAGGGTTTTGCCGTCGGCGCTGGTGAACAGGAGTGTTTCGCTATGCGGAAACGGTTGTCCGTTGAAGTCCTTGAAGTCGTCGTAGGCGAAGTCGAGGCGATAGCGGGTGCTATTAGTTGTGCTTATCGAGGTGTGTCGGAGTTTGCCTGAACTTCTTTCTGTGGCAAAACTGTAGTCGAGATATTTGTCTTCAAACCCTATTGTCAGCAGTTCGGATTCTTCTGTCTTGAGTGTGAAGTCCTTTGCGTTGATGCTTTTTTTGCCAGGTTGGAACAATTCGTTCCAGAAGAGGGATTCCAGTGTGCTGAAACTGATGCCTGCCTTTTGCAGGAAGGCGACTTTCGAGTAGGGTTCTTCGAGGTAGCGGCGTCCCAGACGGTCGATTATTTGCACCTTGTCCTTTGTGAATTCGATTCTTACCACTTCGGTTATTCCTAATATGGGGTCGACGAGGGACACCTGGATAACTTCGCCTCGCTTCATGCGCAGTGTGCCGGACGTGCTTATGTTGTCGGATGGCAAACTTAGTTTGGCTTTAATCTTTGCTGTAATGGCTTGGGCTGTGGAGTTATTGCCGATTACAGTGCTGACGTGTGCTGCCGTTGAGAATGGCATCGTGCCGTCTGCAGTGTTGCTGCCTTTGCTGGTATCTTTTGATGGTCCGCATGATGCCATTAGGAGCGTTATGGTTAGTAATCCTACTATATGGGATAGTTTCTGTCTTATAGTTCTTTGCTTTATGCAGTTCATTCCGCTATGTATTTCTTTTTCTTTAGTTTCTTTTCCAGTATAGGGGAGTCGCCTCCGAGGTCTTTGGCCTTTTGCCATAGTTGCAGAGCGCCTTCCTTGTCGCCTGTCTTGTAGTAGATGTCGCCTGCGTGCTCTATAATGTTGCTGTCGTCTGGACTGATGTCTTCGCCGATGATTTCAAGGGCTTTGTCGATTTGGTTTTTCGCTTCGTCGTATCGTTCGAGCATGAAGAGTATCCATGCGTAGGTGTCGATGTAGGTGTAGTTGTCTGGTTCTTGCACGAGAGTCTTGGCGCTCATCTGTTCGGCGCGTTCCAGGTCTTGCTTCTTCAGCGACAGGTAGTAAGCGTAGTTGTTGAGCGCTCCTACGTCGTTGGGGGTGTAGATGAGGCAGGAGTCGTATGCTTCGAACGCTTTCTCGTCGTCGCCGAGGTCGTGGTAGAGATCTCCGAGCAGGGTGTACGAGTTTGATATGATGTCGATTTGCGTGTCCTCCCTTACGGTGTTGAGCCCTTTGCGCAGGGTCTGGATTGCCATTTGCGGTTCTTCTCTTTGGTAGTAGATTATGCCGAGGAAGTAGTAGTATATCGGATTGTTTGTTGCTATGTCAACTGCGGGTTTGCAGATGCGGTAAATTTCGGCGGTGTCGTTTTCCTGCATGGCGTAAGAGAGTAGCTGGTTTCGTGCGTCTTCGTTCTCAGGGTCGATGTTGAGCAGGGCTTTCAGTACGGGCTTTATGCTGTCGGGTGGCATTTGGATTGACACCATGTAGCGCACGCAGAGTTCCGTCATGCTGGAGTTTTCCTGAGGGTAGGAGAGAATCTTGCGAAACTTGTTGAGCACTTCGGTTGAGTCGCTCTTGTTGGCGAGGTTTTCGTAGACGACGTTTGTCATTATCTGCACTCTCATGTCGTTGCTCAAGCGGTTGTTCAGCACAAGTTTTTCTATCTGCTTCTGATAGAGCGAATCTTGTCCTTGCTTGTTGTAGAAGTCGGCGAGCGACAACATGACGTTGATGTTGGTGGAGTCTTCTTGTTCGACGGCCTTGTACACTTCGTGGGCTTTGTCCATGTGTCCGTGTTGTACGTACATATCGCCGAGCAACACTTTGTAGCGCAGGTCGTTAGGATATTCTTTCGCCAGATTCATGATTTCTTCATAGGCGCGCTTCTCGTCTTTCATCTGGACGTAGATGCGGAATTTCTCTGTGCTGATTTGTTCCGACTTCCCTTCCTTTACTTCGAGGCGGTCGAGGGTCTTGATAACTTTGGGATAGTCTTCGGTGCGGGTGTAGAGGTCCATCAGCATAAGCAGAAGATCGCTTTTGCCTGGATATTTTTTGCTGAGATCTTCCACTACATTGATAGCCTCGTTTATACGTCCTTCCTTGTAGTAGGTGTTGACAAGCGCCGTGCTGTACCAATAGTTGTCGGGAGCGAGCTTAACGGCGCGCTCCAGATATTCTTCGGCAATGGAGTCTTCTTGCAGGTAGCTCTTGTATTTTGCCATTTCGTAGAGTGCCACGTCCGAGTTAGGGTTGAGGTACAGGCAGTGGCTGAGTAGCTCGACAGCAGCGTCATGATTGCCGAGTTGTCTTTGGCGCACGGCTTCGAGAAGGAAGTATTCGTAGCGGCGCATGAGGTCGTCCTGTACGCAGGTAGTGTCGTTTTCGCTCTGCTGTGCATAAATGGCAAAAGGCATTGCGATTAAAAGCAATGCCGTTAGCAGTAAAGTCTTGCGAAGGGGTGATGTGATGCTTCTCATTTGCTTACAAGCCTGAGTGTCCGAATCCGCCCGCTCCGCGTTCTGTCTCGTCGAGCACTTCCACTGGTTGCCATTCCACTTGTTCATGGCGTGCGATGACCATCTGCGCAATGCGTTCGCCGTCGTTGATGATGAAGTCTTCAGCAGAAAGGTTGATGAGTATTACGCCCACTTCGCCTCGATAGTCGGCGTCGATGGTTCCTGGCGAGTTAAGCACAGTGATGCCTTTCTTTATAGCCAGTCCGCTGCGAGGGCGTACTTGTGCCTCATACCCTGCAGGTAGAGCCATGAATAATCCTGTTGGCACTATGCAACGTTGCATAGGTGCAAGGGTGATAGGTGCTTCGAGATTGGCGCGCAGATCCATCCCTGCCGACTGGATGGTTTCGTAGGCAGGGAGTTTGTGGTGCGACTTGTTTATTATTTGCACTTTCATAATTTTAGCCTTTTTGAGTTGGTCGTTGAAAACAAAGGCAAATTTAGCAATTAATCATAACAAAACGAACACTTTTGTGCGTTTGTGGAGTGTATATTCCGCTTTTTAAGTATTTTTGTATTTGAAAGTTCGATAGCAAAGATTAGTATGAAGTGGGAAAAACTTATATCCAACAAGCGGCTCGGACAGGAAGAGTTGCACTACAAGCGTAAGGACGACCGCACTGAGTTCAAGCGTGATTATGACCGGCTGATATTTTCGGCGCCCTTCCGCCGTCTGCAAAATAAAACTCAGGTGTTTCCTCTGCCAGGGAGCATATTCGTGCATAACCGTCTGACGCACAGTTTGGAAGTGGCAAGCGTGGGCCGTTCGCTTGGCGACGGCGTGGCGCGCCGCCTTTTGGAGCGGCATCCCGAACTTGCTTCTACCCACATCAATGAGATAGGCGACATTGTCAGTGCCGCCTGCCTTGCCCACGACATGGGCAATCCGCCTTTCGGCCATTCGGGCGAGAAAGCCATTGCTACGTTCTTTTCCGAGGGCGACGGACAGCAGTACAGACCTCTGCTCACTGAGGAACAGTGGAACGATCTCATTCACTATGAGGGAAATGCCAACGCTTTCCGTCTGCTTACACACCAGTTTGTGGGGCGCAGGAAGGGAGGTTTTGTCATGACTTATTCCACTCTGGCGTCTATTGTGAAATATCCGTATCGCTCTTCTATGGCGGGCAAAAAACAGAAGTTCGGGTTCTTTATGGACGACGAGCAGACCTATCGAGCCATCGCCTCCGAACTTGGCATAGAGGAACGTGACGGCAAATTCGCGCGCCATCCGCTTGTCTATCTCGTTGAGGCAGCCGATGACATTTGCTATGAGGTCATGGACATAGAGGATGCCCACAAATTGCGTCTGCTCACTACGGAGGAGACCAAGTCGCTCCTTCTCGGATTTTTCGGCGAAGAGCGCCGGCAGCATATCGGCGAAATCTGCAACGAAGTCGACGACGTCAACGAACAGATAGTCTATCTCCGATCCTGTGTGATAGGCGCCCTCATTGACGAATGTATAGAGACCTTCGTTTGCAATGAGGAGAAAATTCTTGACGGCACGTTCGAAGGGACTCTCATCAAGAATATCAGTCCTCGGGTCAGAGACGCTTATCGTCAGTGCGAAGCCGTCTCCGTGAAGCGTATCTACAACAGCAAGGATGTGGTCGACATCGAACTTGCCGGCTATCGCATCATCAGCACCCTCATCAATCTCTTTACCACAGCAGCCATGAACCCCGATAAGGCCTATTCAAAGCTGCTTCTTAACAGGGTGTCGTCGCAGTACGAAGTACGTGCTACAGATGTCTACACCCGCATCATGGCAGTGCTCGACTTCATATCTGGCATGACAGACATATTTGCCCTCGACCTCTACCGCAAAATCAATGGCGAGAGCATCCCTACAATACAATGAGCTGGAACAACCAGGGCAGTCTGAGCATTTGTAATACTCCGTACACTCCGAATATTCATGGCAATCAGGCCACTATAAGCGCAAAAACTCTCCTTTTTCTTTGCAAAAATCAACATTTTTAGCGAATATTGCATACTTTTTGTGCTAAAACGGCGAAACGGACGGCTTTTGACATCGTCAAGTCATTAAGAATCAACAGTATGCACAGGCGTTTGCATTTTAGTCCTCATGCGTGAGGATTTGGTTTTTCACTTCTTTAATACACACTAAGAAACGGAAATGAAAGAACTGGACTACATCATCCAGGCAGAGCACATCACAAAGAGTTTTGGCGATAAGACTGTGCTCAATGACGTGAGTTTAAATGTGAAGCGCGGAGAGTTCGTTACGATTCTCGGGTCTTCTGGTTGCGGCAAGACTACCATGCTGCGTATTTTGGCAGGTTTTGAAACTCCTACGAGCGGAAAAATCAAGATGAACGGACATGACATAACGACCATGCCCCCTTATCGCCGACCGATGAACACGGTGTTCCAACGCTACGCACTCTTCCCACACCTTAATGTTTATGAAAATATTGCCTTCGGTCTTAAGCTCCAGGGAGTCAAGGAGAAGGAAATGGATCGCCGTGTCATCCAGGCACTGAAGATGGTGGGCATGTCCGACTATGAAGAGCGCGACGTGAACAGCCTTTCTGGCGGTCAGCAGCAGCGTGTGGCAATAGCGAGGGCTATTGTCAACAAACCTCACGTTCTGCTTCTCGATGAACCGCTTTCTGCTTTAGACCACAAGATGCGCAAGGATATGCAGCTTGAACTCAAGCAGATGCACAAGAAACTTGGTATCACATTCATCTATGTGACGCACGATCAGGAAGAAGCCCTCACTCTCTCCGACACCATCATCGTGATGAACGACGGAGTAATCCAGCAGATAGGCACACCTACCGACATATACAACGAACCGGCCAACTCGTTCGTTGCCAACTTTATAGGCGAGAGCAATATCCTCAACGGCCGCATGCTCAAGGATATGGAAGTGGAGGTCATGGGTGTTAATGCCGAGTGCGTGGACAAAGGTTTTGATACAGATGAACCGGTTGACGTAGTCATTCGTCCGGAAGACGTGTATATGCTGAAGAAACCAGAAGCAGGAATGTGGCGAGGCAAAGTCAGCTCGTGCATCTTCAAGGGCGTACATTACGAAATGTTTGTTGACACTCCTAACGGCTATGAAGTGCAGGTGCACGACTATAACGCTTTCGAGGCAGGGACAGAAGTCGGCATGCTCGTTAAGCCGGAAGACATACATGTTATGAAGAAAGAGCGCACATGCAACAGCGTGGAAGGCGAAATGATTGATTCCAACCACGTGGCAATATTTGGGGGTGAATTCGAGTGTACAGACTCCGCATTGGAAAAAGGCGACAAGGTGTGCGTCGAGTTCGACTTCGATAAGGTGGAACTCACAGACAACCCTGAAGATGGAACTGCCGAAGCGCAGATCAACTTCATTCTCTACAAAGGAAATCACTACCACATCACTCTGAAAACTAAAGACGGAGAGAAACTCTACGTCAATACCAACGACGTGTGGGAAGACTACGACGATGTGGGAATTAAAATCAAGCCGTCCGACCTGAGAATTACAAAGCAATGAAAAAAATTCTGAAGTTTATGGGGAAGCGGAGCAACTGGGCTCTACCCTACATAATCTTTATGGCGATATTTGTCGTAGCACCGTTGTTACTCGTTGGCTACTACTCGTTTCTTGACAACGAAGGCGCTTTGTCGCTCTACAATTTTGAGAAGTTCTGCACTTCCTACGACACAATCAACACGTTCATATACTCCATAGGCATAGCCATGATGACCACGCTCATATGCATCCTCATCGGTTATCCTGCAGCCTACTTTATGGCCAACTCCGAATACGGCACACCGAAGGTCATGGCCATGCTCTTCATCCTGCCGATGTGGATCAACATCCTGTTGCGCACGCTATCGACCGTGGCGCTCTTCGATTTCATGAAGCTGCCGCTCGGCGAGGGAGCGCTGATTTTCGGTATGGTCTACAACTTCCTGCCGTTCATGATTTATCCTATCTACAACACGATGCAGAAGATGGATAAGTCGCTCATCGAGGCAGCGCAGGACTTGGGCGCAAACCGCAGAAGAGTGTTCCGCGACGTCATCATGCCACTATCCATGCCAGGAGTCTACAGCGGCGTGGTCATGGTGTTCATGCCAACCATTTCAACCTTTGCCGTGTCGGAACTCCTCACTATGAACAAGATCAAACTTTTCGGCACAACCATCCAAGAGAATATAAACGCAGGAATGCTCAACTACGGAGCGGCACTGTCATTAATAATGCTCATCATCATCGGACTTACCAGTTTCTTTGGTTCCGATGACGACGAATCAAATGAAACGGGAGGACTGCTATGAAAAAGTTTTTCGCACAAGCCTACCTGTGGCTTATTCTCGCCGTGCTCTACGCACCGATACTCATCATCGTGGTGTTCAGTTTCACTGAGGCCAAGGTGTTAGGCACATGGAGCGGTTTCTCTACCAAGCTTTACACGTCGCTCTTTGCTGGCAATGCAGGCCAGGCGCTTAACGACGCTATTTTCAACACCCTGTTCATCGCACTCGTGGCAGCAGTTATTTCTACCATTCTCGGCACCATTGCAGCCATCGGCATCTACAACATGAGACAGAAGGAGCGCCGAGTGGTCAATTTTGTCAACAGCATTCCGATGATCAACCCCGACATCATCACAGGTATATCCATCTTCCTGCTCTTCGTATTCCTCGGACTGAGCCGCGGAATGATGTCGATCATCTGCGCCCACATAGCGTTCTGCACTCCTTATGTGGTGCTCAGCGTTATGCCGCGGCTGATGAAGATGAACCCTAACATCTACGAGGCGGCACTCGACCTCGGAGCCACTCCGTTCTATGCTTTGCGCAAGGTGCTCATGCCAGAACTATGGCCTGGAATGATTAGCGGATTCATCCTCTCGATAACACTCTCGATCGACGATTTCGCCGTTACTCTTTTTACAAAGGGAAGCAGCGGAATTGACACGCTCTCTACGTTTATCTATGCCGATGCGCGCAAAGGCGGACTCACACCTGAGCTCCGACCGCTCTCGTCAATCATATTCATTTCTATTCTCACCCTTCTGCTCATAATCAATTACAGAGCGAACAAGAAGGTTAACAACAACAAATAGGTTTTCTCACCGATGAAACACAGGATTTCAGCATTCTTCATAGCCCTCGTGGCAACATTTGTCATGACGGCAACGGCGCAGAACGACCGGAGCAACGTGCTCAAGGTCTACAATTGGGCCGACTATCTCGACCTCGAACTCATTGGCGAGTTTGAGCAGTGGTATGAGGAGCAGACTGGCGAACCAATCAAAGTGATGTATGAAACGTTCGACATCAACGAGAACATGCTCACCGAGATCGAAATCGGACAGGAAGACTACGACGTGGTGTGCCCGTCGGAGTACATCATCGAGCGCATGCTTCGTAAGAACCTCCTCCAGCCCATCAACAAAGACTTCGGGCCGAACACCCCCAACTGGCTCGGTAACGTATCACCATTCGTAGTCGACAAGTTCCAGCAGATGGCAACTCAGCCAGGAATGCAAGTAAGTGACTATGCCATCGGATTTATGTGGGGAACCACAGGTTTCCTCTACAACACACGTCTTGTCAAGCCAGAGGAAGTGGAGAGTTGGAGTGCGCTCTACAACGAGCGCTTCCAGGAGCGCATCCTCATGAAAGACGCCTTTCGCGATATCTACAGCGTCATGGTCTGCTACGCCAACTATCAGGACATACTCGACGGCAAGGTCAGCCGCGACAGTCTCGTGGCAAACATCACCGACCAAAACATCTACAAGGTAGAAGACGCACTCTTCCGCGCCAAGAAGCAGATAGCAGGTTGGGAAGTCGACTTCGGCAAGGAGCGTATGACACAGGAGAAGGCATGGATTAACGTTACATGGAGCGGCGATGCAATGTGGGCCATCGAAGAGACTGCCGAACTCGGTGTTGAACTTGATTACGTAGTTCCGAAGGAAGGTAGCAACTGCTGGTTCGACGGATGGGTTATCCCAGTCTATGCCAAGAACCCCAAAGCGGCAAGCTACTGGATCAACTTCATGTGCAACTCCGAGAACGCCGTGCGCAATATGAACGAGATAGGCTACGTCAGCGTCATCGGCACAGAGGAAGTAATGGATGCCATGACCGACGACGAGATAGAGGAAACCTATGACCTCTCCTACTTCTTCAGTGGCATCGATGGAGCCGACTCGCTACATATCAATCCTGTGATGTATCCTGACAGGTCCGTTATCGAGCGCTGCGCACTTATGCACGACTGCGCCGACAAAAACGAGGACATGCTTGAAATGTGGTCACGCGTAAAAGGCAACAGTCTCGACACAGAGATGCTCACATTCATCATCGTAGTCTTCACAGCCATCTTAGCTGCCATAGCATGGCACCACTTCAAGAAATGGCGCAAGCGCAAGATGCGCCGCCTCCGCCTCAAGGAATTTACAAAGAAAATGCACGATAAGGGCAGACACATATAAAGTTTAGATTTAACGTTTAAAGTATAACGTGTGGGGACGCAATCATTGCGTCCTTTTTCGTTTTTTGCAAATATATCATCACCCGCGACGCTTTTCCAAAATTCCGCACCATTTTCCGCAAAACCCTGCAGGAAAATCCTTTATCCCCATTGATTCGTGGACACGTTCTGCATCCGCCAACGCCCGTCCTCGTCATTCTGAGCAAAGCGAAGAATCTCTGTCATGGGCTCGCAGATTACGCAGATTCAACAGATTTGCCCACTGATGCCACGATTTACCTGTGCACGATTGGACTGTAGACTACTCAACCACTCCATAGCAAACGTATTAATCGTAATAGTGCATCTCATCCCTTTGAAAAGAAGCCCGCCATTGACACACATTTTGTCAATGGCGGGTATTTGGAGTTGCTCTAATCTTATGTGGAATTCAGTTAATGTAGGCAAATTGTTATCCCACACATAAAGATTCTTAAGTTTTTACGGTTTTTGTGGATTCTTGTCGTCAATAAAGATTTTTCGTCCGTTAACGATATAGACACCCTTCTTAAGATTCTCCACATCGTATATACGATTACCGCGGATGTCGTAGACTACCAAGTCACCTTCTTCAGCCTTCAGGTCGTCAATGCCTGCTGCTGGCCCTATTGTGATGTTGAAGGTTGTTTTACCAGGTTTGACGTCATTTCCGTCAGTCTTTGTCAGAATGATATTTTCTATGCTTCCTGTCAAAGTTGTGCCATCAGTCAAAGAGCCATCTGTTAAAATAAAGAAATCCGCGATAGGACCTTCTTGACCGCTGAAGACACTGTTTGACAAGGAGTAACAAATAAAGCGGTAAATACCTTTTTCAAGTTGTACAACAGACATGTCATGGTTAGCCTCCGTCCTCCACGTATCCCAATAGTAAATAAGCCCGTCCGCTCCCAAGATACAAACTCCATCCGGAAGGTGCAAATCAAACTGAAATGCGCAGAAAGCGTTATTCGGATTATCCAGACACACATTAATTCTCTTACTCCCTTTCGATACTATGTTAAAATCGTCCACATAAACCTTGTCTGAGGTCTGTGACATGCAGCATAAAGTCACTATAGAAAATACGATAGCTGTTAATATATTCTTTTTCATTCGATTCTTTCTTTAATATTATCATTTAAATTCGTTCAATCTTATCATCATTCATTCATGATTAAATTCACGATCTTAACCACATCAGAGATATTAATTTCTCCATCCTGGTTGGCATCTGCCGCTTTCTCATTGAATATCCCTGGTCTTGAACGTAGTAAGATATGATCTATCACCTCCACAATGTCAGAAACGGTTATAGCTCCATCGACGTTGGCGTCTCCCCAAGTGAAATCGGGGACTTCCGCAATATTTATATAGAAATGAGACACAAACAGTTCGTTTTCTGTCCCGTCTTGTTGTGTAAAGATGATGTTCTCCAACTTTGCTTCATACGAATCAGGCTTCATATTAGCATCTGTTATAAGTGGGATTTCAAGCAGTATGCCGTCTGTATCCTTAATGGCAGCGTTTTGCCCAGAAATGCAGACAAAGCGATAACGGTTTCTGTCCATGGTGATAGGTGTTCTGTCAAGTTTTTCCACCATAATGGTGTGTGACACATCGTTTCTGTCCGTCATCACATACTTGTATTGTCCGTTTTCATCTGTTTCCACTTCAATGCCATAAGGTATGTTAAGGTCAAACTGGTAGGCGGTAAAGTCTTCTCTGTCGTTCGTCAGATAAATGTTTAAATATTCCTTGTAACTGGCAGGAATTGCTCTATCTATACGAGGCGACAGATAATTCTTTTCAGTCATATCATCGCCCTCTTCCGCTATATTCGCGAAATTGGACCAGCCTGCAGTCTGTCGATAAAGTTTCTTGCTTCCGGCAGGCACTGTAAGTATTATTTCGGAGTACATTTTTGTGCGATAAGGAATGCAAGCCGTAGTGCCCATCCCTGTGTTGTACAGTGCATGAATTATATAATCGCTCAAACTTACAATTCCTGTAACTTCCATCGGATGTGTGATACGGCTATTAATCCTCTGTAACATGTAGCAATCTTTAAAGGCGCCACTTCCTATTCGAGTTACTGTGCTTGGAATAGTTATTTCTTTTAACGGATAACAACCATAGAAGGCTTCCTCACCAATACTGTCAAGACCTTCTGGAAGTTCTATGGATTCAAGGTAATAGCATCTATAAAAAGCCCTGTCGCCGATAATCTTTATGCCACCATGCAGTTTTATTTCAGACATTGAACTGCATTCTTCGAAAACGCTACTATTCAGGACTGTCACTTGTTCAGGAACAATGAAATTCCTGAATCCGCATCCATAGAAAGCCCCCTTTCCTATCTCGGTCGTTGCTGAAGGCAATTCTAATGAACTTAAATAAGAACAACCATGAAATGCACCAGCACCAACCTCAAACGGAGTGTCATCAGTTCGCTCCGCAAACTTAATCATGGCAAGATTACTGCATCCATCAAAAATGTTTTCTGGCAGTTTCCTTACTTTTGCCCCCACGTTCACCTTCTCCAGTGCGGTGCAATCTTCGAACAGACCTATTGCTTGCAATTCTGCTGGATTGTAGTTGACAATATTCAGTTGGCTGCATTGACTAAAAGCGCTGGCACCCGCTTCCTTCAATGATTCGTTCAGCGTTATCTTTGTCAATTGCGTGGAATTATAGAATGCTCTTTCACCGATCTGTTCCAATCCTTCTGGCATCACCAGTGTAGTGAATTTGTTGCCATAAAAAGCACTGTCACCAATACGGCGCAATGATGCTGGCAACGACGGATTATTACTGAAATTTGAGCCATTGAACCCATCTGCGATGCTTGTTGTCCCTTCACGAATGGCTGTAGCGCTTCCTGGGTCGACCACATACATGGCAATATGCCCCATATATTTCACCCCACCTTCCACAGGTAGGTTGTTGTACCAAGGTGTATCATAGAATGCACCTCTATGCACCTTCAACAAGTTTTCAGAATAGCTAACGCCTGTCAGCTTTGTGCAATCTTGGAAGGTTCCGACTAAAAGAGCCTTAAGCGAATTTGGCAATTTTACTGATGCCAAAGATGTACATTCCTGAAATGCATATTGATCTAAGAAACGTAGATTCTCAGAGAATTCTATTTTCTCGATATTCGTGCATCCATAGAAAGCATACTGGGCAATGGAATCACATAGTGGCAAAGACACAACTCCATTGATGCCGTTCAAATTAGAGCAGTTGTAAAAGGCTTTATAATCTATGCGTTTTACCTTGTCCATTTTTTCAGCATTAAACACTATACAACCATAGAAAGCATTTTTCCCAATTGAGTCTACTTGTTCCAAATTAATGGTTGGCAATGTTTTGCATCCGTGAAATGCATCTGCTGCAACATACTTCAGTTCATCTGGAAATTCCACACTTTGCAGATTGGCGCAACTGGTGAATGCGTAAACTGCAGCCCTGTTGATGCCTCGGGGCATTACTATATGCTTGTAAGATTTACCCATAAAAACTCCTGCTAAGTCCGGACCATAATAAGAATGAGTTTTAGTACTGGAAAGTCCTAAACTCACACCATGTTTCTCAGAGGTTTCTTCCGTCAAATAGAATTTATATCGGTCTTTGCTAAACATCACATCACTATCAGCCATTGTGATATCCCTATAGCATCCGCCGTCATACACCAATGTTACGTCGCTGAGGTCAATCGATTCTAATTGCGAAATCATACCTGCGCCTTCTGATAGATACTGAAGGTCGACACTATTTAAGGGACCGCATATTTTCAGACGCAGAATTTCTTCATAGTCCAGTTCCAGCACAGCCATGCGCAACTCGCCTACGCTTTCCACGTTCACCACAACCTGGCCTTCTGTCCAATCCTCCGCGAAGATGGAGGCGCTACACAATAGCATTGCTATCAGTGCGAAAAAATGTTTAGTTGTTTTCATAAGTATGTTGTTCTATATTGTTAGTTAAAATACTATTGCTGCGTATACAAAAAGCGTGAAGCTCAATATAATGTTCGCTCCATAGGGCGAAGCCTGACTCTGCGGAGAAAACTATAAATAAAGGGTTATTTAACAACATTTGGATTTGGGCAACCATCGAAAGCATAAGAACCTATGCTCGTTACGCTGTTAGGAATAACAACCGAAGTCAAACTAGTGCAACCCTGGAAAGCGCCCCAACCTATGCTCGTCACGCTGTTAGGAATGACAACCGAAGTCAAACTAGTACAATAAGAGTAAACAGAATTTTCTATGCGTGTCAAACTATTAGGGATTGTTACCGAAGTAAGACTATGGCAACCTTGGAAAGCCGCCTCCTCTATGCTTGTCACGCTATTGGGGATTGTTGCCGAAGTAAGACTAGAGCAATTTCTGAAAGCACAATCACCTATGCTGGTTGCACTGCTAGGGATTGTTATTGAAGGCAAATTGGTACACCCACTAAAAGTGCCTCCTTCAATGCTTTTAATACCATTTGGAATAGTTATTGAAGTCAATGATGTACAGTCGCTGAATGCGTATTTCCCAATTGTTTTCACACTATTTGGAATCTTTATTGAAGTCAATGCTGTGCAACCTTTGAATGCGAATTCACCTATATTGGTTACGCTGTTAGGTATAACTATTGATGCCAAAGCGGTACATTCCCAAAATGCCTGTTCGCTTATATATGGTACTCCCTCTTCTATAACAACTGAAGTCAATGCTGTGCAGTCGTTGAATGCGTCTTCTCCCAGACTTCTAAGGCTGCCAGGAATCGTTATTGAAGTCAATGCTGTGCAGTCTCTGAATGCGTCTTCTCCAATTTCTCTTAATGTGTTAGGCAAGGTTACTGAAACTAAACTTGTACATTCGTGAAATGCCCAGGTTCCAATTTTCATTAAGCCGTCAGGAAGTTCGATAGATTTTAAACTAGAGCAACCATAGAATGCCGATCCCTCTATTTCTGTTACGCTGTTAGGTATTGTTATTGATGTCAAACTCGTACAAGAACTGAAGGCGCTTTCCTCTATTATTGTTACTGTGCTTGGTAAGTTTACCGAGGTTAGCGATGTACAACCATAAAATGCATTCTCGGATATAGTGGTGATTCCGTCGGGAATAGTGACCGATGTAATTCCTTTACACCCGCTTAATGATGAAAATAACATATCGGTAACAGTGTATGTTCCATCTTTTTTTACTTTTTTAGGAATCACTAAGTCTCCTTCGTAGTATTCGTCTTTTAATCCTGTTACAATCGCAGTTTTTGTTTCTTTGTCAAAGATGTAATTAAACATTTCTGCCTGACTATTGTCGTAGTTGTCGGTTGTGCAACTGAATAGTAAAATAGTACACAAAATAAATGTGATACTAACCGACGTTAGTCGAAAAATAGTAAATTTCATACGAAAAATTTTTATGCCGTTTTTGGTTATAACGGCTGTTATTACTTTGTTTTTTATTGGATACCAATAATATTCTATATATTTAGCATTATAATGCACAAAAATAAAGGAAATATGACAAATTACCCCCCCCTAAATGTTAATTTATCTTAAATACACAAAATGCTACGATATACACTAAAACAGAGGTCAGAGCAGCTGTAGAAAAACGCAACCGTACGGGACTGAAAGTTACAAACTCAGTCTAAGTTTATACAAACTCAGACTAAATCCGTACGAACTTAGCCTAAGTTTATACGTACTCAGACTGAGTATGAAGTTTGCTGCCCCTCCGCTAATTGTTTTCGGGCGGGCATGCGGGTCTGCACGCTGCGGTGCGTCGTCGTTCCCATTGTCGTTAATGTTCTCGCTCGTAGGGGCGAGGTCTGCTCGCCCGAAAGCACAAGCAGTGTAGGGGCATCCTTTACGGGTGCCCTATTCAGAAGTTAAGGAGTCTGAAGTTAAGGAGTTAAGTAGTAGGGACGCAATTATTGCGTTTGAGGAGTTCGGCTGTAGGGTGCGTACCTATGTGTCCGCCCGAAAAGGTAGCGTCATTTATTAAGCATGGCGGTCACGGAAAGACACTGATGAGGTTAATTGCCGTTGAGCAGTTGGCGGGCTGCCTCGATAAGGGTGTCGCGGTTGCGGTCGGTGTCGGCTCCGCTCATGCTGACGTTGATGTCGGGGGCAATGCCGAATTCAGTGTGCTGCTTGTCGCTGTCGAGATAGACCACGGCGGAGTAGCGCACGCTCCAGCCGCTCGGTATTTCGAGGGTGAACGGCATGCCGGAACCTCCGCCGGTGCGGTCGCCCATGATAGTCACGTTGGGGAATGTGCGCATGCACTTGACGAAGTCGTTTGTGGCGCTGTAGCAGGAGCGGTTGGTGAGGACTACGGCGTGTTTCTGCCAGCGCATGCCTTCAAACGGTTCGATATGTTCCGCCTCGAGCGAGGAGAAGTCGTTGCGTCCCTTGCCTGTCTTGTGGCAGACGTAACCGATGAGGCGTTTCTCGTTGGTGAAGGCCGATGCCAACTTGTGGGCGGTTGTGAGATTGCCTCCTCCGTTGCTGCGGACGTCGATGATGAGTCCGTTGCAGAGGGCGAGCCGGCTGAGCATGTCGGAGAGGTTGCCGTCGCCTATGCCGTCGGAGAAACTCTCGCAGCGCACGTAGGCGATGTTGTCTTCAAGAATCTTGTATTTGAGTCCGCTGGCAATCATGTAGTCTGTGCCGAGATAGGCGCTTACGATGCTGTCGTTGTAGTTTTCCGGATAGTCTTCGTGGTAGCTCCAGTTGCGTCCGAGGTCGAACGACGCACTGATGTTGACGTGTCCGTCTTGGAGTTCGCCCACCATGTTGCAAAGCACTTCGAAGAGTTGTGGTTTGGTCATGTTGGGGTTTATCATTTGGCGATAGCGCTGGTGCACCTCGTCCCAGTCCACGCCGAAGGTCTTCTTCTTGTAGTCGAAGAAGCAGTAGTGCTCGTCCATCAATCGCCACAAGGCTTCAAAATTGTCCTGAGGCGTGTCGGCTGTGGGGTATTCCTCGTCAACGCAGGAGACAAAGCCCCACCCCAACCCTCCCCAAAGGAGAGGGAGCAATATTGCCACGGCCAGCCTATGCCATATTTTCTTCAAAAGTTTGTGCGAGTATTGCATTTTATTTTGATTTATCACGATTACGTCTTTATCTCCTCCCCGTCCGGGGAGGGCTTTACTTCCTAATCACTCTCTTCACGAATCCTATCATGAAGTTGTGGGAGTAGGAGTGGTAGTGCAGTTCGTTGAACAGTGACTGGTTGAACTGTCCGTTGTAGCCTATGCGCAGGATGTTGCGCCCTATGGGGATGTCGGCGGTGAGCAGATGGCGCATCGACGGCATGTTGCCTATGTGAGCGAAGACGGCGTTGTGGTCATAGTGGCCGAGGGAGAATATCTCGTAGTACGACTGTCCGTAGTTGGGCGAGAAAGCCATGCCGACGAACGGAATGTTAAGCTGGTAGCGCAGCAGACAGTTCATCTTGCCTATGCGCAGGTTATAGTATGCCATTGCAGAGAGGTCGATGCAGAGGTCGAGTTTTGCCTGGCCTGGGTTGTTGCTGTTGCGAGTGTTCCAGATGCCGCCGAGATAACCCGATATCATCGGTCCGAAGCCCACACCTAAGTCGCCAGGTACACCCTCGCCGTTGGAAGGGTGAAATGGGGTAGGCGCGCTTTTGCCTTTGCCGCTGACGATGGGCAGGTTGTAGTGCCAACCGATGGAATATCTGATGCCGGCAGCGTACTCATCCGCAGTCTTCTTGCGGTTTTCAAGGAAGGAACCGTTGATGTCGATGAGTGTCTGGTTCGAAACCTTACCGCCCATGAGGCGCGTCATTCTCATTGTCTCGCGCATGAGGCGCACCTCCATTCCGGTGTACTTGTAGGGCGACAGGTAGGTGTCGAGCACGTCGGCGCTACCTATGCCAATCATGGTGGAGCGCATGGAGGTCTTGTTGTCGACCGCAATGCTATCGGTCTGTGCGTATGAACAGACAAAGGCCGACAACAGCGTCAGTGCCATTGCCAGCCTTTGAACTATATGGGTGTATTTGTTCATGGTATGCAGTTATCAAAACAATTTCAACTGCCCTGTCATTTCGTCGCGGATGTCGCTGTCGCTCTTTCCCTCGTCGGGGTCGACGACTTCAGGGAATTCCTCTTCTTGGTTGTCCGATGCGTTGTCTTCGGGCTCAGGGAATCGTGTCGGTTCGAGTTCGTTCACTTGGTCGAGGGCGAATGTGGTGAGTCGCTTGCCCTTCGCCTTGAATCCCTTGACTCCGATGAACTGCTCTGCGTCAATCTCCTGCGGTCCGCGGAATGTGTCGGGCTCGAAGAATGTTATTTCGAGTCGAGGATAAGGGGTGTCGGTAAGTAATATGAGCTTCGAGTCAGGGTTCTCGCCGAGGAAGTTCTGCTTCTTCAGCATAGCCTCCATGACGAAGCGCTTGATGTAAGGCAGACACTGGTTGTCGGCATCCCAAAGCACCGCAGTCCACACTTTGTCGGCATCGAACTTCTCAATGCGCAGGATGTTCTGCTCGTAGTGGTTGTTGAGGTCGAAGTTAGTGAGATAGAAGTCGCCGTTGGTGAGCACCACGAGGATGCTGTCGTTGTTGTGGAACTCGCCCAGGTACTCTCCGTGCTCATCGTAGTTCAGTCGCTGCACGTCGTGGTCGAACCATACCTTGCGGCCTCCCAGGGTGGAACCTCCGTGCGCCTTCAGACCGATGCGGAACACGTCGTGCTTCGTGAGCTGGTTGCCCTTCGATGCGCGTCCCTTGATGGCTATCTCGCTGAAGTCCTTATCGAATGTGAGTTTCTTCAGTTTCTCATGCGGTTTGAGAGTCACCTTGATGATTTCCGCCTCGCCGTTGGCGTTGGCGGTGAAGTATGTGATGCGCGACTTCGGTGTGCCGGCTGTCACGTCGTATTCGCGGTCGCGGGTAACAGAAGGGACGTTGAATCGCTTGATGAAGGTCACCCCTGTGGCGCCGTCCTTGTAGCAGACGTTGTAGATGGTGCGTGTGTCGTTTTTCTTGAATACAGCCACGTGGATGATTTCCGCCTTGCGCTTTTCACGCTTGCTCTTTTCCGTTTCGCCCACGAACACCTTCTCACTTACCTTGATGACCTTGTATGTTCCGTCGCGGTAGAAAAGGATGATGTCGTCGATGTCAGAGCAGTTCGATACGAACTCGTCCTTCTTCAGACCTGTGCCGACGAAACCTTCGGCGCGGTTGATGTAGAGCTTCTGGTTTGCCTCTGCCACCTTTGCCGCCTCGATAGTGTCGAAGTTGCGTATCTCGGTGAGTCGCGGATGCTCTGCTCCGTACTTCTTCTGAAGGAAACGGAACCACTCGGCTGTCACCTCAACGAGGTTTGCCAGGTCGCGCTCGATTTCTTCTATCTCTGCTTTTGTGCGTGCTATGAATTCGTCGGCCTTGTCCTTATTGAACTTAAGGATGCGGGCCATCTTGATTTCCATGAGTCGGAGGATGTCGTCCTTAGTCACTTCGCGCACGAACTGCGGATAGAACGGAGTGAGTCGTTCGTCGACGTATTCGCAGGCAGCGTCCATCGTCTTGGCGTTTTCGAACTCGCGTCCTTTGTATATGCGTTCTTCGATGAAAATCTTTTCGAGCGATGCGAAATGGAGCGCTTCGAGCAATTCGCCGCGGCGAATCTCCAGTTCCTTGCGTATGAGGTCTTTGGTATTGTCGACCGACAGGCGCAGCACGTCGCTCACCGTGAGGAACTTCGGCATCTTGTCGTCGATGACACAGCAGTTTGGCGAAATGCTTATTTCGCAGTCCGTGAAGGCGTAGAGGGCGTCAATGGTCTTGTCGGACGATACTCCAGGAGTGAGTTGTACGATGATTTCCACCTTGTCCGAGGTGTTGTCGTCCACCTTCTTCGCCTTTATCTTTCCCTTCTCCACGGCCTTCAGAATCGAGTCGATGAGTGTGGCGCTTGTCTTGCCGAACGGTATTTCGCGGATGGCAAGAGTCTTGTTGTCGATCTTTTCAATCTTGGCGCGCACTCTCACGCTTCCTCCGCGCTGGCCGTCGTTGTATTTCGACACGTCGATGCTTCCGCCAGTGAGGAAATCGGGATATATCTGGAAAGGTTCGTTGTGCAGGTAGCTTACCGCAGCCTCACAGATGTCGTTGAAGTTGTGCGGAAGAATCTTTGACGACAGACCTACTGCGATGCCTTCCACTCCCTGAGCGAGGAGGAGCGGAAACTTCACTGGCAGTCCGATAGGTTCCTTGTTGCGTCCGTCATACGACAGTTTCCATTCCGTAGTCTTCGGATTGAACACCACGTCGAGAGCGAACTTCGACAGGCGCGCCTCGATGTAACGACCAGCAGCGGCGTCATCACCCGTGAGAATGTTACCCCAGTTGCCCTGGCAGTCGATGAGCAGTTCCTTCTGTCCCATCTGCACCAGCGCGTCCTTGATACTCGCGTCGCCGTGAGGGTGGAACTGCATAGTGTGTCCCACGATGTTCGCCACCTTGTTGTAGCGCCCGTCGTCCATACGCTTCATAGAGTGCAGGATGCGTCGCTGCACAGGCTTCAGTCCGTCGATGACGTGCGGCACGGCACGTTCCAGGATGACGTAGCTCGCATAGTCGAGAAACCAGTTTTGGTACATTCCGCTCAAGTGGTGCGTAATGCCGTCCTTCATCTTTGTAGGGTCGTAGTCGCTATGCGGAGGAGCTCCGGCAGGGCGCACCTCTTCGCTATTGTTGTCAACGCCTTCTTCAGGAGTCGCATCAAGTTCGTTGTCGATTATTTCGTCGCTCATTGCTTATTTCTGGGGATTTAAGGTTTTGAGATTGCCACAAAGTTACAAAAAAAACGGGAAAAGCGTAATTGCCAGCGCGATATTTAGTTGATATAGTTGATAGTTCGTCTGTTGCCACAGTTTATTATGATATTGGTGCTCCGTTGAGATGTAAACGCTTAAGCATTTTTGAACAAACGCTTAAGCATTGATGAGAAAAGAATTTGCAAAAAAATATGAAATAGCGGGAGAATTGTATTTTTCTTTCTATTTTTGTAATCCATTTTTGGGGAAGAATCATGAATATGCTGCGACACCTAATATTGATTTTGTCGATGTGCTGTGGCATTATTGCATCAGCTCATCGATTTGAAACGTATACTACTGCTGACGGACTCCCGGGGAGTACGGTCAAGTGTGTTACACAAGACGGACAGGGTTATATATGGATTGGTACTTTCGATGGTTTGGCCCGTTATGACGGATATGGTTTCAGGGTTTTTCGTCATGAAGATGGCGACTCCACAACGCTGGTTGATAGTCATGTGGAGGTGTTGTGCAGTTGTGGCGACAGGGTTTTTGTAGGTACAACGAGCGGTCTCGATTGCATTTCCTTGTCAACAAGGGAGGTCGTCCATTGTGAATACTTGGATGCACAGGGGCGCAGGCATCCGGTAAAGGGTTATATGTCCGACATTCTGCTACATGGCAATACGGTATACGCAGCCAACACTTATGGCGAGGTATGGCAGTGGCGGTCGGACCAGTCCGATGCGGACAGCGGTTTGTTCACACCTTTTGAGTTGTCCTTAAGTTCGCCTATAATAAAGATGTGTCCTTATGGCAGCCGCGGGCAGATGTTAGTGCTTACAAGGGAATCTCTTGCGTTGGTTGATTTGTCAGACAAGAGGGTGTTGGCGGAAACGCCTGTGAGCAATATAACTAAGGTTGATAATTCAGGGCATTACACACTATATTATAGTAGCCGTATGGATGCCGTGATTATCGGTGCTGGCATAGGATCTTCTACTTATGCCTACCGCTTTTCCGATGGAGTATTCAAAGTTTTGGATATTGACCTTCCGAATGATGTAAAGGATGTCATAGACTATGACGGAGCGACATATTTTGCAACAGATGGAGGCGGACTCATTCGTAGGGAATCTGAAACATCTTCAGTCGTGTTCACACCGTCAAACAGCACTTTGTCAGGTTTTGCTGTTCATTCCCTGTTTTCCGATTCTGACAATAATCTTTGGGTCGGGACTTATCGCAACGGACTCAATCTGCTGTCGCCGTATTTAGACAAAGTGGTAACATACAACATGAAGAACGGGATGCTGCGCCACAATGTGGTTTCGGCTGTGTATGTACGTGACAATAAGATCTTTGCAGGACTTGACGGTGGAGGACTTGCGATTATAGACACCAAGACTAACTCTTCGCGCTCAATCAATTCAAGCAACAGCGGTCTTCCTGGAGATAATGTAGTAGGCATGGCCGGTGTGGGAAAGAATATATGGCTTGGCATATACCGACACGGACTGTATCGTTACGACATCGAAAGCGATGATCTGCATTATATTGATCTCGAAGCTTTAGGTGCCCACCAGCGTAAAGATGTGCTTTGGAGGCTTTGGAACGACGGCAAAGGCCATATCATTGCTCAAGGCGAACGTGTCAATGTTTTTGATGCGAAAACAGGGACCTTGCTCGATTCCTCATACGCCGGAACTAACCCGATGGATTCATTGATGAAAAAGCTCGAAGGTGAACCTGACCTTAGGGGGTATGAGTGCTTGTGCGCTTACAGCGACAGCATTGGAACATGCTATGTCGGTACGACAAAGGGTTTGGTTTGTTTTACCCCTAAAAAACTGTATAACAGTCCCCTCCATGTTGTGCGTTTCGAGCAGGCAAGCGTCTCCAACGATAGTTTGCCTATAGACTTAGGAGGGAAATCACAGGCGGAACTCTTATTGCCTTATAACAGCAACCGTATAACGGTGCATTTCTCCATACCGCAAATTATTTACGGCAGCCAGGCGCGTTTCAAGTATCGCATTGTAGGGCACGAAGAGGAGTATAAGGAAATACAGGGCGCAAGGAGTATTGTTTTCGGTCCGCTATCGTCAGGTAACTTCACTCTTGAAATTGCTCCCGTGTCGAATAATGCAAGTGTCGATACTGTTTGTTCTACTCTCTGCATCAGGATTATGCGTCCGTGGTACACAACATGGTGGGCCTTCCTCTTGTGGATTGCAATATTTGTAGGAGTTGCTGCAACGGTGTACCTTATTTATCGGCATCGAAGAACTATGGAGTCTGAAATATCTTTGCAGCAAGAGCAACGAATTCAGACTGAACAAAAGTATAAGAAAGCAGCTCAACAGCAGCGCGAAGCAGAAGAGGAACGCGAACGCGTTCTACGTCTGCTGCGACAGGGTATTGCTTCTGAGGACGGACTCTCTCCCGAAGACTCCAAGTTTATCAATGACTGCAAAGAATGCATCGTTCAGAATCTTCTAAATCCAGAACTTAGCGTTGATTACATCGCTGCAAAACTTAACATGAGCCACTCAGCCCTATACAAGCGAGTGAAGGCTATTACAGGTCATAGCGTTGTCGACCTCGTTATTGATATTCGTTTGAGTCGTGCCATAGAACTTATACGATCCGGAGCCAATAACATGACAGAGGTGGCTGACAGTTGCGGATTCAACGACCTGCGTAGTTTTAGAGCCACATTCAAGAGTCGTATGGGAATGTCTCCAAAACAATACGCAAAAGAGCTGTAGTCCAGGGGGTAAATGGCCTGTTTTCACGATTTTTATCCTTATAATAACATTTTTAGTCCATAATAGATGGTTGTTTTCGGTAATTTTGCAATCGAGAGAAACCGAAATTACACTAACAATCAATACTTATGGATATGAAAACTTACTTACGACTTATTTCATGCTTGTTAGCGCTGTTTGTGACAAACATTTCTGTAATGGCGCAAGACGATGTTACAAAATTCTTTTTGTCAAACTATGGCTTTGACTCCGATTTTCATTACACAGCAGACAGTAGGGCTGTGGTGAAGGAGGAAATCAGGGAAATCAAGGGATGGACAGCCGATCTCGGTGCGACATACACAATTACAGGTGTGTATGAATTCGGATTTGGAGGCACGTTCAACGGTGCCACAGTACCATCTGTCGGCTATGATGGTGAGGCTGGTGGTGGATTAGCTCTTTCTACCGGATGGGACGTGGCTTTCTGTTATTATCAGACAGTGACATTGCCTGCTGGAACATATACTATTAATGTACCTACATACAACGGCAAATCAGTGACGTCGGGAACTTCCAAACTTTCCTGGATTCCTGATGGCGGAACAGCAGTCGAGTCAGCCGTGAAGAAATATGCAGCCAAGGCTTGGACTCTCGACCAAATTACATTTACGCTTAGCGCTGCAACGACCGGTAAAATCCAGATTGGATACAAGTCGGCAAGTGGCGGTTCGGCAAACTCAGCCAACTTGCTCATTGACTATGTGCAGATTTTGGGCAAGGACATGGCAGTAGACAAGTCCGAATTGAAGGCAAGCATATCTGTGGCGGAGAAACTGTATGGCGAAGGAACAGGTGTGGGGGCCGATGTTCTGAAGTCTGTCTTGGATGCAGCCTCGTCTGTGTATGATTCGGAGACAGCCACGATGGTGGAGGTGCTGGATGTCACAAGCAAACTTGATGCGGCAATAGAAACCTATTGGATTGCCAATGCTACAGAAGACAATCCTTTGGATCGCTCGCATTTTATAGAGAACCCTTCGTTTGAGGATTATACTAACGGGTGGGATGTTATAAATATGGGTCGTCAGACCAATACGGTCTTCACTCTCAAGAAAGGGACCTATTACTTGGAGAAGTGGGCAGACAGAGGAAATAAAATTCCGAACGCAAGTGTTTCGCAGATTATTAAGGATTTGCCAAAGGGCAGATACCAGCTCATAGCCAGTGCGCTTCACATCCAGCAGACAGGTAGCGGTAGCACTACCAACAGCGGAAACCCTCAGACAGGTGCAACCCTTTATGCAGGAATGAATGAGGTGCCGGTTACTGCAATGGCACAATACACCGTGAACTTCTCTGTTGTGGGCGAGAAGGAGGATGTGGAAATCGGTTTGAAAGCTGTGAACCCTACAGGCAACTTCCTTTGTGTGGACAACTTCAGACTACAGTATGTTGGCGGAATTTCTTCGGTTGACTGCGTTGAGGAGATGAATCAGCTTATAGCACAAGGTGAGGAACTTATCGCTCTTGGCATACAGAACACTGTTGCGAAAGTTCTCAGAGAGGCAATGGAAAAAGCCGCTACAGCACTTAAGGGAACAGGTACGGATGCGGAAGGAAATATTGTGTACGACCAGTCTGCATTGGATGAGGCAAGAACCGGTCTCGTTGCAGCTATTGAAGAGGCGAAGATTTCACGCAGTCATTACGACAGTCTGAAGAGTCGCATCGACTATGCCAATAAGGTAGTAGGTTGGTGGGATGGCGAACCTTGCAAGGCAACAACTCTTGCCAACCTAAAAGTTGCCATCGAGGAGAGCAACGCCAAACTTGTGGACTACTCGCTCACTGTAGACGGAATTGATGCTGCAATAACAGCGCTGAACACTAAGATTTCGGCTGTCGATAAGAAGATTTACTGTAGCGGAAGTGCGTGCGGTTCGGACGAAAAACTTAAGAACCCTAACAGTTTGTTTTCTTATGAGCGAAGCATGCAGTCCAAGCATTGGGTGGTGTTCTGGGAATCTGGCTACGGATTGGGAGTTCCTAACGGTGTGGAAAACATACTTAAGACAGCCGACGAGGTGTTCGAACTCTATGCCAACCAACTTGGATTCTTAACAATCAATCAGGGCAAATCAAAGACTGATGACTACAAGATGATCATTCGTCTCAGATACAAAGACGAGTGGGAAGCAAACGGTAGCGGTATTGACAACAAGATTGGCATGCTCACACTTTCACGCTGGGCGTACTCTTCACGAGGCGGACAGACTTTGGCGCACGAAATAGGCCACTGCTTCCAGTATCAGGTTCATTGCGACAATGGCGACTGGCGCGGATGGATGTTTAACTGGGGAAAGTCAACCCAGAATCCGTTCTGGGAGATGTGTGCACAGTGGATGGCATATACCTATCTGCCTCAGCAGTTGTTTAACAACGAATGGTTCCACAAGTCTATCAACAATCTGCACCGCCATCCGCTTGCAGGCTATCTTCGCTACGAAAACTACTTTATTCAGAATTTGTTCGTTCAGAAGCACGGGTGGGACGCTGTAGGCCGTCTTTGGAACGAGTGCGATTATGGTGAAGACCCATTCCAAACCTATATGCGAACTCGTATGACAGGAACAGAGGCTCAGAAGCTAAATCAACTTGGCGACGAGATGTGGGAGTGGGGAGCGCGTATGACTACATTCGACTTCGATGCTATACGCGATTATGGTGAAAGCCGAATTCTGTACAGAAAACAGACAGCAATGATCGAAGACGAAGAAGGTTATTTGTGGCCAGACACAAGCATCTGCATAGAGAATTGGGGTAACAATGCTATCCGTCTTAACGCTCCTAGCACGACGAAAACTATTTACGTTGAGTTTGAGGGTATGGCCGGCAGCGAAGGGGGATACAATAACTACAGAGTTGACAATGCAGGATGGAAGATCGGTTTCGTTTCTTATAAACAGAACGGTACCCGCACTTATAGCGAGATCACGACCGTGACAGGCAACGACTCAAAGAAACTCATTTCATTCGAATGCCCTCCAAGCACTTACCTCTGGCTTGTTGTCAGCGGTGCTCCTACTGCATACTGGAATCGAGACATGATCAACTGGCTTGAAACTACTGCCGAGCAATGGCCTTACCGTGTTAAGTTCTACAAAACAAATATTTACGGCAAGGCAACGGATAATACAGATCCTACAGGCATAGAAGACGTTGTAAGCGAAAATAGCGGCAAGGCTGCTACGAACAATAACGTCTATTCCCTCACAGGACAAATCGTTCGTCAGGGCACAACTTCGCTCGAAGGACTTCCAGAGGGTATCTACATTGTGAACGGAAAGAAAGTTTTGAAAAAGTAAATCTTTTCATAGAGAAATTCCTCAGAAGGGGAAGATTAGTTTAGTTAAACAATTAGTAGTCAAAAGGGCCAAGTTCTAATATTTGGCTCTTTTGCTTAACAGAAGCAGAATCATGCGTAAAAGGATAATCTATGCCTGCATAGCAACAGCGTTGTCGCTTGCAGGCGCTCAGGATGTTTATGGACAGGGGGAACGTATTGATCTCTCTGGCATATGGCAGTTGTCACTCGACTCGACCAACTATGTACATACAATCAGTCTTCCTGGTTCTACCGACGAGGCGGGCATCGGAGAGAAGCACGTTGACGGCACTCCGCTTTATATCGACCGTCCCGAAACATGGCAACTTGCACGCCGCCGCGTTTTCATTGGCGAAGCATGGTATCGCAAAGAAATAGACTTACCTAAGTCATGGGCGGGCAAGCGAGTAGAACTTTCTTTTGAGCGTTGTATGTGGCAGACCCGTTTGTGGGTGAACGGTAGTCTTGTAGGTAACGAGAACAGCCTTTGCGCTCCGCACACTTACGACATTTCAAAGTTTGTCGTTCCAGGTAAAACAAACTCAATAAGTCTGTGTATAGATAATTCTCCTTACGTAAACCTCGGTTCGTGGAGTCACGGATATGCCCCTGGAATTCAGACTATCTGGAACGGTGCTATAGGCGAACTCTTCGTTGAGGCCAAGGACGAAATTTCGGTTGATGGCATACAATGCTATCCGTCACTGAAAGACAAGAGCGTTCGTGTCACAGGTGTCTTGAACAATCTCACTGCGAAGGATAAAAAGGGAACTCTCCACTTCCGACTTCTGGATTCCGAAGGACGCACTGTGCTGCGTCATAAGGAAAAGATTGTGGCTAACGGAAATGCAACGAACTTCGATGTGACGCTTCGCTCCGACAAAACTGTGAAGGAATGGGATGAGTACTCTCCCTATCTTTACACTCTTGAGGTGGAAAGCCGTTTCGGTGTGTGCAGGGACTCGGAGAAGGTGCGTTTCGGTTTCAGGGACATGGAAGTTAAAAACGGTCAACTTTTGTTGAACGGACGTACTTTGTTCCTTCGTGGCGAACACGATCCGGGCAGTTTTCCGCTCACGGGCTATCCTTCGATGGATAAAGACGAATGGGTGCGTATTTTCCGCATTGGCAAGGACTATGGCCTGAACCATTGGCGCTTCCATTCTTGGTGTCCGCCAGAAGCAGCCTTTGCCGCTGCCGACGAGGAGGGCATATACTTACAACCCGAACTTACCCTCTTCTCGCAGAACTGGGAGAACACTCTGGTAGGCCAGGATTCTCTCCGCGACGAGTTCCTCAAGTCTGAACTGCAGCGCCTGCTCGACACCTATGGCAACCACCCATCGTTTCTGTTTATGTGTATGGGCAATGAACTCAAAGGCAGCGAGGCTGTGTTGGAGCAGTGGGTGGCATACGGCAAGCAGCATGACCCTCGCCATCTCTATGCCAGCAATGCTAATCTTGAGGCTATGAGGAAATTCCTGCCTCTTGAGGGCGATGAGTTCCAGGTGGCTCATGCTGCAAGGGTTGATGGTCGCAGATATGAACGACGCATGGGTAGCTACTTCAATTCGGAACGTCCAAATACGGTGAATGACTATTCCCACACGATGAAATCGCCTTACGACGCAATGCCTGTCATAACCCACGAACTTGGGCAGTGGTGCGTATATCCTGATTTCCGTGAGATAGACCAATACACAGGTGTGCTTGCACCTCGAAACATGGAAATATTCCGTAGTGTTCTTCAGCAGAAAGGCATGGCCGACATGGCACAGCGTTTCCTTGACGCGTCGGGGCGACTCTCCACGCTGCTCTATAGGGAGGAGATAGAGCGCGTTCTGCGCACTCCAGGACTTGACGGTTTCCAAATGCTCGATTTGCGCGACTATCAGGCGCAGGGCAGTGCGCTTGTGGGCATCCTCAATGCATTTTGGGGTTCGAAGGGGTTAGTCACTCCTGAGGAGTTTCGTCAATCGTGCAACGACGTGACTCTGCTGTTGAAGATGCCTAAGCGCACTTGGCTATCAAATGAGAGTTTCACGTCGGAACTCGTGATTCCGAATTACGGTAAGGGGACTCTCAGCAATGTCGTTGTCCGTTGGCAAGTCCTTCACGACGGTAAGGTGTTGCTTTCCGACAGTCTGCGATGCGACCACCTGCCTCAAGGAGAAGTCACATCGTGCGGGACGATAAAATTCCCTCTCGGGCAATTTGCCGACAAGGCTGCGCAAATTCAGATAGTCCTTTCCGCATCGTCGCTCGGCATAAACAATAAGTACAACGTATGGGCTTATCCAGAGAATCAGCCTGCCGAACCGTCGGATATCACCATAGCGAGAGAAGCTACCCCCGAACTGCTCAAAAGCATTGAGAATGGTGCCACCGTACTCCTTGTCCCTAAGAGCTGGTACGATGGCGAACGTATGACATTTGCCACCCCGTTTTGGTCTACTCTCATGTTCGACTACCAACCTAAGACAATGGGTGTCGTGTGCAATCCGGCTCACCCCGTGTTCGCAGATTTTCCTACCGATTTCCACTCCGACTGGCAGTGGTGGGAGTTGACAGCCAATACTTGGGCGGCTCGCATCAACGATACGCCAATGGACTATCGTCCTATTTTGCAGGTGATAGATCACCCAGTACGCAATGACAAACTAGGGGCTATCATGGAAACCCGCATAGGCAAAGGGCGACTGCTCATCTGCACATTCGATATTCTGTCTTCTCCCGATAAGCGCATCGTGGCACGACAGCTTAAGAACAGCATACTCCGCTACATGAGTTCGCCTGATTTCAACCCGCAGGAGGTGGCAGGATTGAAAGAAGTCTTCTTCCGCAACCTTAAGAGCGAGAGTCCATACAAGTCGGTCAGCGTGGATCAGGAAAACCCTGAACATCCAGCAACGAATCTGCTAGACAAGCGTCCGTCTACCCATTGCGCATTTCCGCTGATGTCCGACAAGGCGGTGATTACTGTCGAACTCAAATCGGAAAGATACATCATCGGATGCAATCTGCCTGCCGATGCCGATGGTGTCAAGGCTTTCAGGGTCTATGTCACAAACGACAAGTCGCAGAAAGAGAACGTCATCATTGAGGGAAAAGGAAAGAGGGGTGCATATCAGGCCCTTCAGTGGGACAACGGGTTCACCGTGCAACGAGGCAAGAAAGGACGCTATGTCATAATCGAGATCGAAAAGTCGGCATCGCAACCAGCGTCAATGACTGAATTGGAATTTCAGTTTGGTGACTAATCCGATTTTATTATATTTGCATAAATATATGAACAACGAAAAACTTGATATACTATGAAAGGTAAACTATTGTCATTATGTGTATTGGCTATGGCGTGTGGCGCGTCATCAGCAATGGCCGACGACGGCAGGGAGTTGCGTCTGCACTACGACAGACCGGCAAGTTTCTTCGAAGAAGCGCTGGTTATAGGCAACGGACAGCAAGGCGCTATAGTCTATGGAGGTATTGAGAAAGACGTGTTGTCGCTCAACGATATTACTCTGTGGACTGGCGGTCCCGACAAGACTGTCTACAATCCCGATGCCCACAAAGCCATCCCCGAAATCAGGGAGGCTCTCGACAGGGAAGACTATCGCACGGCGGAACGTCTGCAACGCAAGGTGCAGGGACACTACTCTGAAAACTATTCTCCGCTCGGCAGACTGAGCATCACGAGGATAGGCGAGGATGCGGCGACAGATGTCACCGCCTATCAGCGATGGCTCGACATTAGCGACGCCACGGCGCAGACACAGTATCTGAAGGGCGGAAAACTCGTCAGCACCGACTATTTTGCTTCCGCTCCCGATTCGGTGATAGTGGTCCGCATGAAATCAAATACACCCGACGGCATCAATGCCATCGTGGCGTTCGACTCACAACTGCCTCACTCGGTAAGTGCCGACGGCTGCCAACTCCAGGCTGACGGATATGTGGCATACCATTCTTATCCTAACTACAACAAGGCGAAGCATTATTATGACCCCGACCGCGGAAC
>Ga0233374_1000041_pt1 | contig 35667 bp, 33 predicted proteins | sample ElkDunMinimDraft_FD_180688 | JGI IMG/M metagenome (GOLD analysis project Ga0233374, IMG submission 180688) | Fecal eukaryotic communites from dung pellets of Tule Elk in California, USA - Elk Dung E1 | ecosystem: Host-associated > Mammals > Digestive system > Large intestine > Fecal | place...
AACGTGAGGGCGTGCATCGAGTTTTCCGTTCGCGGAACTCCTCGCGAGGGCATGCAGGCGGAGCTGCTGCGTCTGTCGAGCGAGATGGGCATGGACTGCTCGTTCCAGATTGACAACATGTATCGCCGTATGCGCCGGCTCATCTGCTTCGATATGGACTCGACGCTGATTCAGACGGAGGTGATCGACGAGCTTGCCATGCGTGCCGGTGTGGGCGACAAGGTGAAGGAGATTACGGAGCGTGCCATGAGGGGCGAGATTGACTTCAAGGAGAGTTTCACGGAGCGTGTGGCTCTGCTCAAGGGTCTCGACTCGAAGGTTATGCAGGACATTGCCGAGAATCTTCCTATCACGGAGGGTGTGGACCGACTGATGTATGTGCTCAAGCGCTATGGCTACAAGATTGCCATCCTGTCGGGAGGATTCACGTATTTCGGCGAGTACTTGCAGAAGAAGTACGGCATCGACTACGTGTATGCCAACGAACTGGAGATAGACGAGAACGGCATTCTGACGGGTCGCTACCTGGGTGAGATTGTTGACGGACGTCGCAAGGCGGAACTGCTGAAACTCATAGCTCAGGTCGAGAAGGTGGACATTGCCCAGACCATTGCCGTGGGCGACGGTGCCAATGACCTGCCTATGCTGAGCGAGGCGGGACTGGGCATCGCTTTCCATGCTAAACCGCGTGTGGTGGCCAACGCCAAGCAGTCGATAAACACCATTGGGCTTGACGGTGTGCTCTATTTCCTCGGTTTCAAGGATTCTTATCTCGACGAGAAGGGTAGGGAATGATAAGTTAAAAGTTAATAGTTGAAAGTTTTAAGTTTTTAAGTTAATAGTTAAGAGCTTTATCAAGTGGTTGCAGGAGTCCTGGAGTTCTGACGACTCCTTACTCCTCATCTCCTTACTCCTCAACATGTACAAGAAACATTTCTTACTGATAACACGCCTGGGGTTCCCGATTGTCGTAGCGCAGTTGGGAACTATTGTGACGGGCTTTGCCGATACGATGATGGTGGGGCAGTATGGCACAGAGGAGCTGTCGGCTGCCGGATTCACCAACAACGTGTTCGGGCTGATAATATATTTCCTGTTGGGATTTTCGTATAGCACTACGCCCGTGGTGGGCGCCTTCTACGGACAGGGGAGATATGCCGATGCGGCGCGCTCGCTCAAGGAGAGCCTGTTGGCAAACATGGGGTCGTGTGGCGTGGTGGTGGCGCTGATGACGGTGCTCTACTTCAACCTGCATCTGCTGGGGCAGCCGGAGGAACTCCTGCCGCTCATCCGCCCTTACTTCCTTGTGGTGCTGGCGTCGATGCCGTTCGTGTCGGCGTTCAATGCCCTGAAGCAGTTCTGCGACGGAGTGGGCGACACGAAGATGCCGATGTGGGTGATGATAGGCGGAAACGTGCTGAACATCATCGGCAACTACATGCTCATCTTCGGAGAGTGGGGATGCCCCGAACTGGGGCTTGTGGGTGCGGGTGTGGCTACGCTAATAGCCCGTGTGATGATGGTTGTGGCAATCATGGCCGCCATTCTGTTCACTAAACGCTATGCCATGTATCGCGGAGGGCTGCGCATGTCGGTGACGGGCGAGGGGGTGAAGCATCTATCGCGCAAGGGACTGCCCGTCGGGCTTCAGCTCTGCATGGAGGCATCGGCGTTCAGCCTGTGCGGAGTGATGATGGGATGGATAGGCGCTGTGCCGCTGGCTGCTCATCAGGTGATGTGTACCATCAGCACGCTGTGCTTCATGGTCTACTACGGCATAGGTGCCGCTGTGGCAATACGTATCAGCCACTTCCGCGGACAGGGCCAATGGACCGAGGTGAGGCGAGTGGCTGGTGTGGGACTTGCCATGACACTTGCCACCGGTCTGATTCTGTCGGCACTGATATTCGTGTTGCGCTATCCGATAGCGTCGATGTTTACCACGAGCGAAGATGTGGTGAGAGTGGTTGTGGCCCTTGTGGCGCCTATGATGGTCTATCAGATTGGCGACTGCATCCAGATTGTCTATGCCAACGCCCTCCGCGCCATTGAAGACGTGAAGATGATGATGATGTATGCCTTCATTGCCTATATCCTTGTGTCCATACCCCTGAGTTATCTGTTCGCTTTCACTCTCGGCATGGGCCCTGAAGGCATCTGGTGGGCGTTCCCGTTCGGACTGACCACAGCAGGGGTGCTGTTCTGGATCAGGTTTAACAAGACTACACGGAAGGTTTTGCAATGAGGATTTGTGGCGTTTTCGGCCTGTCTTTTGCAACTTTTGTCCTTGCCGGGACGTTTGTTAAGATAAAAAGGTGTAATTTTGCCCTGTATTAATTGAGATTAAGGTATATAACATTATGGTGAAGATTACTAAGGAAGCGGCGTTGCTCTATCACTCGCAGGGCAAGCCTGGAAAGATTGAAGTTGTTCCTACAAAACCTTACAGTACGCAGACAGACCTCTCGCTGGCTTATTCGCCAGGCGTGGCAGAGCCGTGTCTTGAGATTGAGAAGAATCCGCAGGATGCCTATAAGTACACTGCGAAGGGCAACCTTGTGGCTGTCATTTCCAACGGAACGGCTGTGCTCGGTCTTGGCGACATAGGCGCTATGGCGGGCAAGCCGGTGATGGAAGGCAAGGGATTGCTCTTCAAGATTTACGGAGGAATTGACGTGTTCGACATCGAGGTCAACGAGAAGGATCCCGACAAGTTTGTTGAGGCTGTCAAGGCCATCGCTCCGACATTCGGCGGTATCAACCTTGAGGACATCAAGGCTCCTGAGTGCTTCGAGATAGAGCGTCGCCTTAAGGAAGAGCTCGACATTCCTGTCATGCACGACGACCAGCACGGCACGGCCATCATTTCGAGTGCCGGACTCATCAATGCCCTTGAGGTGGCTGGCAAGAAGATTGAGGATGTAAAGATTGTCGTGAACGGAGCAGGTGCCGCAGCCATTTCGTGTACAAAGCTCTATGAGGCTCTCGGTGCACGCCATGAGAACATTGTGATGCTCGACTCCAAGGGCGTTATCCGTACCGACCGTGAAGGTCTGGATCGTCCTGGCAACGAGATGAAGCGCTGGTTCGCTACAGAGCGTCGTGACATCAGCACCCTTGAGGAGGCTGTGCGCGGAGCGGACGTGTTCCTCGGACTCTCAAAGGGCAATGTGCTCACTCAGGACATGGTGCGCTCTATGGCTGATTCGCCAATCGTCTTTGCGCTTGCCAACCCTGTGCCTGAAATTTCTTACGAGGACGCTATGTCATCACGTCCCGACGTACTCATGTCGACTGGACGCAGCGATTATCCTAACCAAATAAACAACGTAATCGGATTCCCTTACATATTCAGAGGAGCACTCGACGTGGCGGCTACTGCCATCAACGAGGAGATGAAACTTGCTGCTGTGCGTGCCATCGCCGATTTGGCAAAGAAACCTGTGCCCGATGTTGTCAACGAGACATACAAGGTCAACAATCTCACCTTCGGTCCTGACTATTTCATTCCGAAACCAGTCGACCCACGTCTCATCACAGAGGTGTCAATGGCTGTGGCAAAGGCTGCAATAGAGTCGGGAGTGGCACGCAAGACAATCACCGATTGGGACGCTTACTCGCTCCATCTCAAGGAACTCATGGGTTATGAGTCAAAGCTCACGCGCCAACTCATTGAGACAGCGCGCACCAATCCGCAGCGTGTGGTCTTTGCCGAAGGTATTCACCCTAACATGCTCAAGGCTGCCGTTGAGGCTAAGGCTGAAGGTATTTGCCAGCCTATCCTCCTCGGCAATGATGAGATGATAGCCAAGAAGGCTGCCGAACTCGAACTCTCGCTCGAAGGCATCGAAATCGTGAACCTCCGCCACGACCGCGAGGCAGCGCGCCGCGAACGCTATGCACGCATCCTCACAGAGAAGAAGAGCCGTGAAGGTTACACGTTCGAGGAGGCAAACGACAAGATGTTTGAGCGCAACTACTTCGGAATGATGATGGTAGAGACGGGCGAGGCTGACGCTTTCATCACTGGTCTTTACACAAAGTATAGCAACACTATCAAGGTGGCGAAGGAAGTCATAGGCATACGTCCGGAACACAAGCATTTCGGCACAATGCACATTCTCAATTCGAAGAACGGTACTTACTTCCTTGCTGACACGCTCATCAACCGCCATCCTGACACGGAGACTATCATCGACGTGGCGCGATTGACTGAACATGCCGTGCGATTCTTCAACCGCGAACCGGTCATGGCTATGCTCTCTTACTCAAACTTCGGCTCTGACAACTGCGGAAGTCCGGCAAGCGTACATGCCGCTGTGGATTATCTCCACAATAACTATCCTGACATGATTGTCGACGGAGAGATACAGGTCAACTTTGCCATGAACCGCGAACTGCGCGACCGCAAGTATCCGTTCACACGCCTCTTTGGCAAGGACGTCAACACGCTTGTCTTCCCGAACCTCAGTTCTGCCAACGCCGCATACCAGATGCTTCAGGCCATGAACGGCGATGATATGGAAATCATCGGCCCTATCCAGATGGGACTCAACAAGCCTATTCACTTCACTGACTTCGAGAGCAGTGTGCGCGACATTGTCAACATCACCGCTGTGGCTGTAATCGACGCCATCGTGGCAAAGAAAATCTGCAACAACATCGCTTGCGAAAGATAAGAATTGTCGGTTCTGACAGGACTGAAAGTTAACGCAGGGGCAGGCCGCCAGGTCTGTCCCTTTTTTTGGGGGGGAGTTACGTTGTGGGAGTTACGTTGTGGGAGTTACGTTGTGGAAGTTACGTTGTGGAAGTTAAATCGGGGATGAATGATGTGAGATGTCACGTCCTATGGTATCGTCCCCAATTTAACTTCTGTGATTTAACTTCTGTGATTTAACTTCTGTGGTTTAACTCCCCAAATTCAACTTCTGTGATTTAACTTCCCCAATGTAACTCCTGAAAATGTCACGTCCTATGCCTCCAAAAACTTGCAGTTCCTCGGCAAAAGTTATAAACTTAGACTGAGTTTGTACGAACTTAGTCTGAAAACATACGTACTTAGTCTGAGTTTGTACGAACTTAGCCTAAGTTCGGAGTTGTCACTGAGGAGGGATTGAAGACGGACGTGGTTGGTACTGATTTTGCGGGGCGGAATCTTAATATCTTTAAAGAAATGGTTGTTATTGGGCAAAAAAGTTTATCTTTGCAATAATAACCTGTAAAAATCATCTGATATGAACGAAAGCGACAGCATTGTAATTATCCCGACATATAACGAGAAGGAGAATATCGAGAAGATTATCCGTGCGGTGTTTGCACTGGAGAAGTGTTTCCATATTCTTGTGATTGACGACGGGTCGCCCGACGGGACTGCGGCAATCGTCAAGGGGCTTATGCAGACGGAATTTAGCGACCGCCTCTTCATTGTGGAGCGTACCGGCAAACTGGGGCTTGGCACTGCGTATATAGCGGGATTCAAGTGGAGCCTGGAGCATGGCTATGACTACATCTTCGAGATGGACGCCGACTTCTCGCACGCTCCTTCTGACCTTCCGCGCCTTTACTCGGCATGTGCCGATGAGGGGTATGACTTGGCCATAGGGTCGAGATATATCACTGGTGTGAACGTGGTGAACTGGCCTATAGGCAGGGTGCTGATGTCTTACTTTGCATCGAAGTATGTGCGTATGGTCACAGGATTCAAGGTCCATGACACGACTGCTGGATTTAAGTGCTACAAGAGACGGGTGCTTGAGACTATCGACCTTGACGCCATACGGTTCAAGGGATATGCGTTCCAGATAGAGATGAAGTACACCACATACAAGTGCGGATTCAAGATCAAGGAGGTGCCTGTGATATTCGTCAACCGTGTGGAGGGTACGTCGAAGATGAGCGGAGGAATATTCAGCGAGGCGGCATTTGGTGTGATTCGTCTGCGCCTTGACGGATGGTTTAAGAAGTATCCTAAAGTGAAAAGTTGAGGGTAGAAAGTATAAAGTAGAAACCTTAACTCCTGACTCCTTAACTCCTTTAAAAAATAATGAGAACAATAATAAGAAACGCAACGGTAGTAAATGAAGGTCGCACTTTTGGGGCAACCGTTGTTGTTGACGGACAGTTTGTTGTTGATGTTGTCGAAGACGGAATGATAGACACTCTCCCTGGCGACCATGTCATTGATGCTACGGGCAAATATCTGTTGCCTGGCGTTATTGACGACCATGTGCATTTTCGCGAACCAGGATTGACGCACAAGGCTGACATCGGTGCTGAAAGCCGTGCGGCGGCAGCCGGAGGAGTCACTTCATATATGGAGATGCCTAACACTGTGCCCCAGACTACGACGTTGGAGGCATTGGAGGAGAAGTTTCGTAAGGGTGCGGAAAGCAGTCTTGTGAACTACTCCTTTTTCTTTGGTGCAACTAACGACAATGTGGACCTGCTGGCGGAACTCGACAAGGAGCGCGTGTGCGGTGTGAAGGTCTTCATGGGTAGCAGTACGGGCAATATGCTCGTTGACCGAGTGGAGTCGTTGAAACGTCTGTTCGAAACTTCGCCTTTGCTCATCATGACCCACTGTGAAGATACGGCAATAATAGAAGAGAACGTAAAGCAGTTTAAGAAAAGATATAAGGGACAGAATGATTTTCCAGTGCGCTATCATTCGCGCATCAGAAGTGCCGAAGCATGTTTCGCTTCGACATCGCTTGCCGTAAGATTGGCTCAGGAAACTGGTGCCCGTCTTCACGTGGCGCATCTGTCAACGGCAAAGGAACTCGAACTTTTCGAGAGCAAGCCGTTGGAGCAGAAGCGAATAACCGCAGAAGCATGCGTGCCTCATCTGGTGTTCTCGTCTGAAGATTACGACCTGCTTGACACAAAGATAAAATGCAACCCTTCAATAAAGACAGCCGAGGACAGGGAGGCATTGCGCGGAGCGCTGAAGAGCGGGCTTGTCGATGTGGTGGCAACAGACCATGCCCCTCATCTGCTGGAAGAAAAAGTGGGCGGTGCGCTGAAAGCCGTGTCGGGAATGCCGATGGTGCAGTTCTCGCTCGTGTCGATGCTTGAATTGGCAAATGAAGGTGTGCTGACCGTAGAGAAAGTGGTCGAACTCATGTCGCACAATCCGGCACGCCTCTTCCGTATAGACCGACGTGGATTCGTGCGTAAGGGATACTATGCCGACCTTGTGCTCGTAGACCCAAAGGCCGCATGGACTGTCAGTGACTCCTGCTGTCTGTCAAAGTGCGGATGGACGCCGATGAGCGGCAAGTCATTCAGTTGGGCCGTAGAACGCACTTTTGTGAATGGGCAGACGGTGTATGCCAACGGGCGAGTGAATGATGAAGTTCGCGGTATGGAACTCAGATTTAATGCCTGATGTAAGAGACAGTGTGTGGCAAGGGAACGTCATATCATACATTACAAAATCCGTGAAATAGCCGACTATATCAATTGGGGCTACTTCTTTCATGCGTGGAGTCTGCCTTTTGAAATGTCGGCAGTCAGCAGAATTCACAATTGTGAATCTTGCAGACAAGCGTGGATAAATTCCTTAGATGCAGGCAAGCGTGACGCCGCACGGCAAGCAATGGCGTTGTATGACGAAGCGAGAGCGCTGCTGATGGAGCTTGACGAGCGTTTCGAAGTGAAGGCATTATTCGTCCTTGCCGATGCGAAGACCGACAGCGAGGATAATATACTGCTTGACGGAATGCGTGTGCCGATGTTGCGTCAGCAAACACCAGGGAAAGATGGTTTCTGCCGGTGTCTGAGCGACTATGTGAACCCCGATGGCGATAAAATAGGAGTGTTTGCAACTTCGGCAGGCGAGGAGATGGAGCGCTACGGTAGCGATGACGACTATGCGCGGATGCTGGTGCAGACGCTTGCCGACCGATTGGCAGAGGCCGCGGCAGAGAGATTGCACGAAGAGGTGCGGAAGCGCATCTGGGGATACGCTCCGGATGAGGCATTGAGCATTGAAGACATGCACAGGGAACTGTTTCAGGGGATACGTCCTGCCGTAGGCTATCCGTGTTTGCCCGACATATCAGTCAACATGCTGCTCGATGAGATTTGCGATTTTGCCAGAATAGGAGTGCAACTGACGGAAAACGGCATGATGCGTCCGCATGCCTCAGTGAGCGGGCTGATGATTTCGCATCCTCAAGCGCAGTATTTTGCGGTAGGCAACATAACAGATGAGCAGATGGAAGACTATGCGCAACGCAGAGGTATGCCGTCAGAACAAGTCATGAAATTTCTGATTCATAATGTGTAAACTCATCCCTCATACTTAATTCTTCACTCCTCACTACTAATTCATAATACCTAATTCATATAGCATAGTGCTTCTCAAAATAATCATATTACTCTTGGCGTTGCTCCTCCTGCCTGACGCTTACATCTATCCGGTTTATGTGCATAGACGGACAGGCAAGAGGTGGTTGCGAGGTCTGTATTTCCTACCGACATTGCTCCTCATTGTTTTCATGGTAGCAGTAATTTCCGCCAACGACATGAAGCCATCGGTGCAGCCGTTTGTAGGGACCTTTATGGTGTGCTTCCTTGCCGTTTGTGTGCCTAAGACTCTGTTCGCTCTCGTCGATGGTGTGGGACGCTTGTTCTCTTCGTCTGTTGCCAGACGAGTGTTTCGCATAGCCGGAATGTGCTTGGCCTTTCTCTCGTTCTTCATACTTGGTTATGGATATTTCTACGGGCGTAGTCACTTTGTAGTACGTGAGCAAACTCTCTACTTCGACAATCTGCCTGAGAAGTTCGACGGCTATCGCATTGCCCAGTTCTCAGACATGCATGTCGGGACGTTCCGTAACGGCCATGAAGGCGATGTAAAGGCGATTGTCGACTTGATTAACTCGCAGAGGTGCGACGCGATAGTCTTTACTGGCGACTTGGTCAATCACCAGTCTTCCGAACTCAATGGTTTCGGCAAGGAACTGTGCCGTCTGTCGGCTCCCGACGGCGTGTACTCCGTTATGGGCAATCATGACTACAGCTTGTACATGCGCTATCCCACAGAGGATTTGCGCAAGGCTGATGTGGATGAATTGAAGCACAGGCAGCATTCCTATGGGTGGAATCTTCTGCTAAATGAAAATAGAGTGGTGAGGCGTGATGGCGATTCGATAGTTATCATTGGTGTTGAAAACGATGGACGTCCTCCGTTCCCGTCTTTGGGCGATTTGCCTAAGGCTATGGCTGGTGTAGACGACGCTTCCTTTAAGGTTCTGCTGAGCCACGACCCTACCCATTGGCAGCGCGAGGTGCTTCCGGCTACTAATATATCGCTCACTCTGTCGGGCCATACGCATTCGGGGCAGTTCTGCGTGTTCGGTTGGTCGCCTGTGAAGTATGTCTATGACGAGTGGTCGGGCGCATACCTGAGTGCTGATGGCAGCCGAATGCTCAATATAAGCAACGGCATAGGTGCGGTGATGTTTCCTTTCCGCTTCGGTGCTTGGCCTGAAGTGAACGTGATTACTCTTAAGCGTAAAGAATAAGAACTCTAAAACTTTATAGATATGAAGATTTTGTATAAGATTTACTCGTTTTGCATAGCAATTCCGATTTTCATCGTGTTGACAATCATTGTGTCTATTGCGGCTGCTATTGCGTCTATTCTTGGCGATGATAAGGGGCTTGGCTATCATGTGCCGAAGTGGTGGGGACGTATCTCCTGCTGGCTCTTTCTGTTGTCAGTCGAAGTGAAGGGCAGGGAGTATGTCGACGAGAAGCAGTCGTATGTCTTTCTTGCCAACCATCAGAGTTATTTCGATATATTCCTTGTTTACGGTTATCTGGGCCATAACTTCAAGTGGATGATGAAGGAGTATCTGAAGAAAATCCCGTTTGTCGGTTATGCTTGCGTGAAACTGAAGCACGTCTATGTGGGCGACTCTATTTCATCTATTCAGAAGACTGTTGCTCAGGCTCGCGAAACTTTGCAGGGAGGCATGTCAATGGTGATTTTCCCTGAGGGCACTCGCACTTATACGGGGCAGATGGGCGACTTCAAGCGCGGAGCTTTTATGCTTGCCAATGAGATTGGTTTGCCAATTGTCCCAATGACTATCAATGGCTGTTTTGATGTTTTCCCACGTACTGCCAAGTCTGTCAGCCATTCCAAGATTTCTCTGACTATCCACAAGCCTATTACTGCTGAGGAGCGTCAGGGCAAACCTACTAAGGTGTTTATGAAGGAGGTGTTTGACATCATAAACGCAGGTGTGGAGGAGAAGTACAGAAAGTAATGCTCGTCCATCCGTTTCAGCTGACGGCTTTCTTATTTGGAACCGATAAATAGCAGAATCATACTTAATAGCACGAGGGCAAGGTCTATGGCTTTTGCCCTCAAGTTTTTTTCGCGGAACATCATCGCGCCGAAGAGGAACGACACTATTACACTGCCGCGGCGTATCATCGAAACGATGCTGATCATGGCGCCGTCGAGGCTGAGCGAGTAGAAGTAGAGGAAGTCGGCTGCCGAGAGGAATACGGAAATAAGTATGATGCTCCATTCCCAATGGAAGGGGGTGGTGCGCTTGCGTGTAGGCATCCACAGTAGCAGGAGCATCAGTCCCATCATGAAGAACTGGTAGATGTTGTACCACGACTGGACTGCCATCTTGTCGAGTCCTACGCCGCCGTTCTCCGGTGCGGCCATGAGGAACTTGTCGTAGAGTCCGCTGAGGGCGCCGAGAATGTTGGCAAGCAGTACGAATACGATCCATTTGTTGTGCTTGAAGTCTATGCCTTCACGCTTTCCTGTCCGGCTCAGCAGGTAGAGCGACACGATGGCGGTGATGACTCCAAGCCATTGGAAGAGCGAGAGGTGTTCGCCGAAGAAGGTCAGCGCACCGACTAACACCATCACTGGGCGTGTGGCGTTGATGGGGCCTACGATGGTGAGGGGCAGATGCTTGATGCCGAAGTAGCCGAACAACCATGACGAGAGCACGATTACCGACTTGAGCAGTATGTATTTGTGCCCGTCCCATCCGTATGACTGGGTGTGGAATAGGGAGCTTTCGCTGATTCCTCCCGTAGCGGACAAGATGATGAAGGGCAGGAAGATGAGCGATGAGAACAGGGTATTGAGCAGCAGCACTGGTATGACTGCGTTGCCTTTAAGCGATTTCTTCTTGAACACATCGTAGAAGCCCAATAGGCATGCCGATGCAAATGCTAATATTAACCACATTTTTTGATGAGTTAAGTAGTTGAGGAGTTGAGGGGAGACCCCTCTCTTATCTCCCCAAGGGGAGAAGATTTAAATTATTAAGGACTTAAGTAGTTCCCCTCCCTTGTTGAGAGGTTAGGGGTTAGGGGTTAGTGGGCTAAACATTAATATTCTACTTCCCAAAGGAACAGTGCGTTGCCGGGCACGCTTGAGCCAGCCGAGCAACGGTCTTTCTTTTCTGTTGTCAGGCAGAACTCGTCGATCGTCATCTTGCCGCGCCCCACGTCGAGCAGTGTGCCCACGATGGCTCTGACCATGTTGCGCAGGAAGCGGTCGGCCTTGACTGTGAACACCCATTCCGTTTCGCTCATCTGCGTCCACTCGGCGTGCATGATCTTGCAGTTGTTGGTCTTGGTGTCGGTGTGCAGTTTGCTGAAACTGGTGAAGTCGGTGTAGTCGAACAGCCTTTTTGCCGCTTCGTTCATGAGGGCGAAGTCGAGCGGCTGCGGAAATCGGTAGGAGTAGTGGCGGTTGAATGGCGATTTCGCCGTCGACACGAAATACTTGTATGTCCTTGCCTTTGCGTCAAAACGTGCGTGGGCGTCGGGGCTGACCTCTTCGATTCTGTCCACTGCTATGTCGGGCGGAAGTAGACGGTTAAGTTTCTTCACGAGTGTGAGTGAGTCGGCTATGGGCGTCTCGCTGTCGAAATGCGCTACCATTCTTCTGGCGTTAACTCCTGTGTCGGTCCGCCCTGCACCTACTATGTCGATTTGTGTGCGCAGCAGTGTCGATAGGCCCTTTTGCAATGTCTCCTGCACACTGTTGCCGTTAGGTTGAATTTGCCATCCGTGGTATGCCGCCCCGTCGTATGACAAATGGATGAAGTATCTCATGTCTTGTTGAGTGCAATATGTTTCCGGCGGCAAAGTTACGATTATTTTTTGTCTTTCTCGCAAAAAGCATATCCCCGCAGAGGCTGGCAGTGCTGCTCACCCTAACTTTTTCAGCATTTTGTCTATGCACTTTCGTTTCTGTTCCTGGTTGGGGTGGACGTAGATGTTCATGGTTATGCCTATGCAGGAGTGTCCCAGCAGCACGCTTACGGTCTTGTAGTCGCATCCGCTCTCGATGCAGCGTGTGGCAAAGGTGTGGCGCAGACTGTGAAACTTGAGTTTGGGCAGTTCTAAGGTGCTGATGAGGCTGTTGTAATAGCATCGGTAGGTGTGTGGCTCAAGCGGGGTGGGTGAGTTGTTTACTACGTAGAAGTTGCTGTTGGCAAGTTTTTTGAGCGGGCGCAGGATGTTGGCAAGTTCTCGGCTTATAGGTATGTCTCTCAGCGAATTTAGGGTCTTAGGGGTGTTGATTACGATTTCAGTGCGCCGCTCTCCATTGTCTGTGATGTAGATTCGTTCGATCGTACGCCTTATGTGGAATGTGCCCGACTCGGTGTCGATGTCGCACCACTTCAGGGCGCAGATTTCACCGATGCGCAGTCCGGTGTTCAGGCATATCAGCACTCCCAGGTTGCGGAATGAGAAGTGCTCTTTCAAGTGCTTCATCAGCCTTTTCTGTTCTGCTATGGTGAACACTCTTATTTCTCCTCTCTGGCAGGCTTGCGGAAAATGTATGCTCCATCCGCTGTATTCGATCCACCCCTTTCTCTTACCGTAGTTCATGACGGTCTTCATCAGCGTGACAAGGTCTCTGACGGTGTTTGCGCTCAGCCCCGATTTGAACTTTTCCATGACGAACATCTGCACCTCCTGTTCCGTAATTCTATTGCGGTTGCCGAAATGCTCGAAGATGTGATTCTCCAGGTTGAGCGAATAAATGGAAAGGGTGCTTCTTTTGACAAATGTTTTCTTCTCCTCCATCCACAGTGAGGCTATTTCCTTAAAGGTCTTTTTCATGTTTGCGCTTGTTTTGGTGTTTAGTAAAAAGTTTCATTATAGCGCAAAGTTATGAAAGTAACTCCTCCTTTTGTCTGCTTACGGGGCGGTCAGAGTTTCAAACTTAGACTGAGTTTGTACGAACTTAGTCTGAATACGTACATACTTAGTCTGAGTTTGTACGAACTTAGCCTAAGTTTGAAGTTCGGAGCGCAGGCTTAAGTGCATTTGGGCAGCAAAAAAAATATTAGTATTCTGCTTAAAGTGTGGTACTATGTTTTGCTTTTCGGAATTTTTATCCGACCTTTGCCCTTGGGGGCTTGAATTGGGGGAGGCGCATATATATTATATGTATAATTGAACGTATGGAACAAAAGGGATTTTTCAATTTTGACGTTATCCGTGGCTTTGTGAAGGAATACTTTTCGATACCTCACACTCGCGAGGACGAAAGGGAGATAATACAGAGCATCAGGAACGGTGCAGAGTTTAAGGGAGCCACTTTGTGGGTGTTGATATTTGCCATATTCGTGGCTTCGCTCGGACTGAATGTCAATTCGACAGCTGTCATCATCGGCGCCATGCTCATTTCGCCGCTCATGGGACCCATCATCGGCATGGGGCTTGCTCTTGGAACTAACGATTTTGATCTGCTGAAGCGTTCGTTCAAGAACTTCAGCATCGCCACAATTTTCAGTGTGCTGACCGCCACCCTCTACTTCCTCATTACTCCGCTCGACACGGCGCAGTCGGAGATTCTGGCACGCACATCGCCTACATTCTACGACGTGTGCATCGCTTTCTTTGGCGGACTTGCCGGCATTGTCGCTTTGGGAACGAAAGACAAGGGAAATGTCATTCCAGGCGTGGCTATCGCAACGGCGCTCATGCCTCCGTTGTGTACGGCAGGATTCGGCCTTGCCACAGGCAACTGGGCATATATGGTAGGGGCCCTCTACCTCTTCTTTATCAACACCGTGTTTATCAGCCTTGCCACATTGGCTGGAGTGCGATTCATGCGCTTCAAGAAGCATCGTTTTGTGAATGTCAACAGAGAAAAATATGTGTCACGCTATATCACAGCAGTCATTCTTGTCACTGTGTGCCCAGCGTTGTATCTTACTTACGGGATAGTGAAGCAGACGGTGTATGAAACAGCGGCAAAGACATTCATCGACGAGGAACTCGCCTTTCCTGACGCTCTGGTTCTTGACCGCAAGATTGACTATGCCAGCAAGGAAATATCTATCACGCTGATGGGAGCGAAAGTTTCAGACGAACTTGTCGACATGGCAAAGCAGCGAATGGCTAAGTGGCGCCATTTGGAAACCACCTCGCTCATGGTCGTGCAGAGCGACAACAACTCGGCAGAAAACGTCAATGCGCTGAAATCTTTGGTAATGGAAGATTTCTACAAGAACAGCGAGGAAAAGCTGAAAGTGCAGCGCGAGCGCATCTTGGCGCTTGAAGACAAATTGCAACGGTATGAGAACCTGGAACAGATGAGCCTCCAAGTGGCAAAGGAACTGCAAATAATATATCCGCAGATGCAGTCGCTGGCGCTGTCGAGAACCGTGCGCGTCCATGCCGACACCGTAGCGCGCGACACCGTAGTCGTGGCTGTGATTCACACTGCATCAATCCCAACCGAAAGTGAAACAGTCGAGCGCATTGACCACTGGATGAAGGCTCGAACCGATGCTAAGAACCTGGAACTGATATTTAAGAGTGAATAACGAAAGAAAAGGAGGGGCACTTCATAAGATTGAAGTCGACCCTCCCTTTTATCGTTTTTCCAGAGCCTTGCTCTCAGAACTTCTTAGTGCGGATGTGGCAGTAAGGCTCGTCGCCAGTCTTGTTGTAGTAGTCCTGGTGATATTCCTCGCCTTCCCAGAAACGGGCAGACGGGCGCAGACGAGTGTTCACCACGTGGCCCTTGCTGCGGAGCAGATTGATGACCGCCTCCGCTGTGTGCTTCTGCTCGTCGTTGAGATAGAAAATCTCGCTCCTGTACTGCGGACCGATGTCGGGCCCTATGCCGTCGGTCTGTGCAGGGTCGTGAATCTCGAAGAACACCTTGCACAGCTGCTCGTAGCTGACAACCTCAGCGTCGAAATCCACCAGCACCGCCTCTACATGGTGAGTCAAGTGAGCCTTCACATCGGCATAGACCGGATTTTCCTCCTCGCCGCCGATGTAACCAACCTTAGTGTCGATGACACCATTCACTCTCTGCAACTGATACTGCACGCCCCAAAAGCAGCCTGCAGCAAATATGGCTTGTTCCTTTTTCATTTTGTCTAATTTGCTGCTTGCAAATATAGCAAAAATCTTTGTTTTTTACTACCTTTGTCGCATATAGAAAGCATTAACCAAAATCAGCAAATTATGAAAATAGTGAAGACTTTTCTTGGATGCCTCAGCCTCGCGGCTATGGTGTCATGCGGCAACGCAACTCAGAGTGTAGACAACGAAACGACTAACGATACAGTTATGGCAGAAGGCAGCAACGCTGTAATCGAGAACATCATGGCTCGACGCAGCATCAGACAGTATAAGAGCGACGCAGTCAGCCGCGAAGTGCTTGACCAGATAATGGAGTGCGGAATCAACGCACCAAACGGACAGAACAGGCAGTCATGGGAAGTCCGCGTGGTGGATAACCCGCAGGTGATGAGCGAAATAAATGCTACGCTCGATGCAGCCTATCCTGACATGCCAAACGTTTCAAGCTGTTTCCGCGGAGCGCCAGTCATGGTCTTCATCGCCCGTGACCTGGGCTACGACTTCTCAGCCTACGACTGCGGACTCATGGCAGAGAACATGATGCTCTCGGCGCAGTCGCTCGGAGTTGGCTCAATCTGTCTCGGCAGCCCAGTGCGCTTCATCAACGACAATCCGCAGTGCGCACCGATACTTGAGCGCTTGGGATTCAGCGAAGGCTATCAGTTCTGCCTGTGCGTCGGACTCGGCTATGCCAACGAGGCTCCTGAAGCCAAACCGCGTGACAAAGCAAAAGTGAAATATGTGGAATGATTGAGTTTTTGAGTTTTTAAGTTTGTGAGTTCTTGAGTTCCATAAACCCTCAATCCTTTAACTTCCTTTTAACTCCCCCGATTTAACTTCCACTCATAACTCCCCCAATTTAACTCCTTAAGAAAAAATGATTGACTACGTAAGAGGAATACTTGACGAACTTACTCCCACACAGGCAACGGTAGAATGCCACGGAGTAGGTTACCTATGCAACATATCGCTCAATACATATTCCGCCCTGCAGGGAAAGAGCGAAGTACGTCTGTTCGTCCATGAGTCCATACGCGAAGACGCATGGACACTGTTCGGATTTGCAACGAAAGAAGAGCGTGAACTCTTCGTCATGCTCATCAGCGTCTCCGGCATCGGCGGCAATACCGCCCGCACCATGCTCTCCGCCTTCTCGCCAGCTGAACTCAGCGACATCATCATGAATGGCAACGAGAAACTGCTGAAGACCGTGAAGGGCCTTGGCACCAAGACCGCCCAGCGCGTCATTGTCGAACTCAAGGACAAGGTAGCGACCCTCGGCATCGCCCCTAAGTCGCCATCCGGCGAGACCGTTGAAGTGACACCGCAGAACACGGAAGTCTACAACGAAGCCGTCGAAGCCCTCAAGATGCTCGGCTTCCCTCCAGCCCCAGTGGTGAAGGTGGTCCGTGCCATCCTCAAGGACGACCCTGCAGCACCAGTCGAGAAAGTCATCAAGCTCGGACTGAAGATGCTGTAGTAGTTTTATTGCGATAATATATGCAGATTTTGATGTTTGTGAAATAATCATTATTTTTGCCACGTAATAATATTAGAGCCTATGTAACATTACAGACTAAAGACATATTAAATAAAAAAGCGTTAGCTTGGATTCTTGTTTTCGGATAAATTGGGGAATTTAAAAGAAAGCACACAAGAGTAAAAGTTGATGCTCACGCTAACGGCGTGGGCTTTTACTCGTATATGTGTGCTAATGGTAATCCCCAATACCAACCGAAAACGTAGACGAAGTTTTAGTCCGCGTCTTTTTTATTGTCTATACTTTCGGATTTGGACTATTTGAAGACAATAAAAAACTATTAAATAAAGAAACAATGAGTAAAAGAATTGTAACATCAATTTTTGCATTGGCAGTTGTTTTGACTGCCTATTCTCAAGAGAGTGGAGAGCGGAGCTTGCTTGCCAACCATACGACTGTGGTAAAGTTTTCTCCTGCTCCCGATTTGTCCCCAGTGGAGATAGAGAAGAAAGTAAATGCGATAAATCCTTACACCCTCTACCGTAAAGGTTCTGTTGCGGAATATGCTTTTGAGCAAGGAGGGAAACAGACGAAATTTATAGAAGGTCCCTCTTATGTGCAGCAGTATGTTGCGGATGAGCGAATTGAGAACGGACTGCTCGTGGCTTATGTTCAGCAAAGATTCCTGAACAAGAAGCATCAGCCATCAAAAGGTATACCAGAAAACTTCAAATCTTATTATTACCCAACGGAAATCGATACGGCAGGAACGTATCATTTGACTCATGACTATTACCGCGCTCATGTTATTTTGAGTAAACGAAAAGGTTATGCTATGCTGGTGCCTTCCGACCTGAAGGTGGGAGATGACTTGACGTGCAGCACAATTAGTGATGTAGTTAAGGGTGGATTAGGAAACTCCATGAAATTCAGCACCGCATATTCAGGCTTCAAGGTAGTGACCGAAGAGAAACTTACAACACCAGCAGGTACGTTTGACTGTCTGAAATTGACTGGTAGAATAAAAGAGAAATTGAGTGGAGTAGGAGGGTATGAGTATAATGGCTATTGCCAGTGGTGGATTGCGCGCGGTGTAGGTATCGTCAGATACGAAATTTATGAGGATACGGAAAAAGGTCGTAGCAAAGCACCCTTTGTCATGTATTTAAATTCACTTGAATTAAAATAGATAAGTAAAACAATTAAATTATTTGATTATGAAAAGACTTTTAGTTTCAGCACTCACAGTGCTAAGTTTAGGAATTTGTGTCAATGCACAAACGGTTATTGCTAATGATTATGGATCGGAAGGGCAAGTGGGCATAAGTAGTGGGAGCATTGATAATGAAGAGAGTGGGGATGTTAGTTATGCTTTTGCGTCTTTAGGATATTGGGATTACGACGATTTTATTAATTATGGAGCGTCATACTCGATTATTAATCCGAATGCTTTAGGTTTTGGTTTTAATATACGAACAAATTTTGAGAGCGTACAGGATGGTGGCCCTGGTAACATGAGTTATGATTTGATGCTCAATTACACGTTTAATTTGGCAGGAAACGATAAAACAAGATTGGATTTGACAATGTCTGCTGGCCCCTCTTTTAGAATGCAGACGGTGATTAAAGATGTAAAGGATTTAGGTAGGGGCAATTATTCCTATGATACAGGTGAAAAGTTTTATGTAGATGGTTATGCCCAGTTCGCTTTAAATGCAAAATTAGGGAGACTTTTATTGAGTGCAGGCTATAATTTTTGGCTTTCGCAATTTAAAACGTCCTCAGATGATAGGGTGGATGGTTTCGTCTTGAGAGCCGGTTTTTGCTTTTAGATAAAAGCATGGGCAAGCAAAAGGGCTGATACTTCGTGAGAAGTGTCAGTCCTGATTATTTGTTGGCGCAAAAAAGTTTTTATCGAATACCAATCATATGAAAGAGCGTAGGGGCGGGGTTCGCCCGCCCTAAACGCAGGAATAGTTCCATCCCTTGCGGTTGCCCGATAACATCAGCATTGTAGAGACGTCACACTGTGGCGTCTCAGAAGGGAGGGTGTCAAAATGGACCTATCAATGTGTCATGTCATCCTGAACAACAGTGAAGGATCTCTGTATCATTTTGACCAGCCTCTAAAACGCTACAATAGTTCTATCCGTAAGGTGCGGACCTATGTGTCCGCCCTAATACGCTTCGCAGAAGATATGAAAAAAGCGAAGAGTTTTGTTATTCGCGCTTCGGCGGAGTTTAATTCACGCTTCGTCACGAATTGATTCACGCTTCGTCGCGAATACATTTGCTCTTCGTCGCGAAGTTGAGAGTTGTGGGCTTTTTAAATGAAAATGGTACGAAATGACGTTTTCCGCAGTTAGCGGACAACAAAAAATGAAGAAGCACCAATCTGTCGGGGAGGACGGGTTGGTGCTTCTTATTTCACGAATACGCGGTCGCCAAGGTGCTTGGCCAGTTCGCGCTGTATGTTGCTGAGTGTGATGTATTGCTGCATGACCTCGTTGCAATGCTCAGGGTCGGAGGTGACGGACGGGTCGGTGAGCAGTTTGGAAACAGTGCGAAGCTCGTTCTCGATGTATGTGTACTTGTAGTCGAGAAGGAGGCGTGCGATAGTGCTTGTTGCATTGTTCGCATCGTTGTCAGCATCCTCGTTTTTCTTTTCTTCCGACTTGCTCAAGTGGTACTGCTCGCTGAGAAGACTTGCTGTTTCACGGCTTATGTCAAGTGAGGGATTATTGAGCAGATAACGACTTGCAACGAAGCCAGGGTCGGCAGATTGGGCAGCCGTTTCGTTGAGCATGAGGGCGTAGAGCGGCGAACGGAACTGAAGTCCGTCGTTAGCGAGCTCGCTCTCAACGTATTGGGCAATAGTAATCTCGATATCTTTGTCTTCCTCATCCTTGATGGTTATCTTTTGCTCGCCGTGGCGCGCAATGATTGCCATGATGAGGCGTTCGAGCCCAATGAATCGTGCTTCCTCTTTAGATGTCTTTGTGGCAAAAAAATGTGCTTCTTCGCCGAAAGGAGGGCGCTCGGCAGGTTCCTCTGGCGGAGGCAGTTCGCCCGTCTCGGCAGGTATGTTGCCAGGCGGAAAGTCGGAAGGTGCGTAACTTGGGTCGAAAGGTGGAATGTCTTCGGGAGCGGGTGGGGGAGGTGGCACTATGCCGTCGTTGGCATGTGCTAAATTGCTTTCCCTTTGTTGCTGGTTGCTTTCCTGTAGTTTCTGTCGCTCTCTTTCGCGTTCTTTCTCTTTGCGGATGCGCTCAAGCTCTTCCTTGCGGTTCTTGTCAGTTTCGCGGATGAGCATGAGCTCATCAACTCCGAGAAGTTCGCTGCATTCATGCAAGTAAGTGGAACGGACAATCTCTTCGGGAATGACGGAAATGCTGCGCACAATGTCCTTGATGAGCTGTGCTCGCTTGAGCGGGTCGCGTCCGGCATCGCCTATGAGAAGATTCGTTTTGAAGATGATGAAGTCGGTCTGGTTGGCTTCGACATATTGGCGGAACTCTGTGGCGTTGTGCTTTCGCGCAAAACTGTCGGGGTCGTCGCCGTCGGGCAGAAGGAGTATTTTAACGTTCATCCCCTCGGCAAGGAGCATGTCGGTGCCTCGGAGGGCGGCGTGTATGCCGGCGCTGTCGCCATCGTAGAGCAGTGTGATGTTGGATGTGAAGCGATGGAGCAGACGAATCTGCGCTTCGTTGAGTGCCGTTCCGGAGTTGGCTACGACGTTTTCCACTCCGCACTGGTGCATAGAGATTACGTCGGTGTAGCCTTCGACCATGTAGACGCGGTCTTCCTTGACGATGGCTTTCTTTGCTTGGAAAATGCCGTAGAGTTCGTTGCTCTTATGGAATATTTCGGATTCGGGCGAGTTAATGTATTTCTGACTCACTCCCTTGGTGCGTGCATCGAGCACTCGTCCGCCGAAGGCCGTTACTTTTCCGCTTACGGAGAACCAAGGGAACATGACTCTTCCCCAGTACTTGTCGCGCAGCGTGCCGTCGTCACGGCGATAGCAAAGTCCTGTCTTGACGAGGTAGTCTTCCTTGTAGCCTTTCTTCTTCGCTTCCTTCGCCATAGCATCGTTCTGCGATAGGCAGAATCCGAGGCGGAACTTTTCGATGATGTCGTCGCGGAAACCGCGCGAACGGAAGTAAGCGAGGCCTATGGCGCGCCCGTACTGATGGTTTAGCATCGTCTGGTGGAAGTAGTTGCTTGCCCACTCGTTGACGGCAAACATGCTCTCCCGTTCGCTCTGACTTTGCTTTTGGGCGTCGGTAAGTTCGCGCTCCTTGACTTCGATGCCGTATTTCTTTGCGAGGAATTTAAGTGCTTCGTAATAGGTGAGTTGCTCCTGCTCCATGATGAAATGGACGGAGTTGCCTCCTTTTCCGCAACTGAAGCATTTGCAAAGTCCTTTTGCGGGGGAGACATAGAACGACGGCGTTTTGTCGTCGTGGAATGGACACAGTCCTTTATAGCTTGCACCAGCTCGGCGCAAGGTGACATATTCGGATACGACGTCAACGATGTTTGCCGCATCGATAATTCTGTCTATGGTGGACTGGTCGATCATGTTGAGTGTTTAAAGTTTAAAGTTGAGTGTATGAGGGCTTTCAACATTAGACATTCAACCTTCAACTGTGTGTAAATATGCTGTTAAGTATTTCTTGGCGGAGTTGTTTGTCCGTCAGGAATACTCCTGAATAGTCTGATGTGATGGTGGTGGCTCCTTGTTTTTCCACTCCACGCATTTGCATGCATAGGTGCTGCGCTTCGATAACAACCATAACGCCTAACGGATTGAGCGCTTCCTGTATGCACTGGCATATCTGAGTAGTGAGGCGTTCCTGCACTTGCAGGCGATGCGAGAAAATATCTACTACACGAGGGATTTTGCTCAGTCCTGTAATGTAGCCGTTAGGGATGTATGCCACATGGACCTTGCCGAAGAATGGAAGTATGTGATGCTCGCAGAGCGAGTAAAACTCTATGTCCTTGACGGTGATAGGTTGTGAGTAGTCTTCCTTGAATTTTGCGGAGTTGATTACAGCCAACGGATCCATGTCGTAACCGCGTGTGAGTTCGGCTAATGTCTTCGCCACTCTTTCGGGGGTCTTAAGGAGTCCTTCTCGTTCAGTGTTCTCGCCGATCAACTCCAACGTTTGTTTGCAATTGGCTTTAAGCAATTCTATGTTTTCAGTCTGCATGCCGAATTTTATTCCTTTACGTAAATTTCGCTCGGTACAATCATTGCACTTCGTGATACGGCTCTGACTTTGTTGAGATATTCAAGAGCCTCGTCTCTATTCTTGAAGTCTCCTGCACGGCATACCCATTCAGGGTTGTTGTATATGGTGTAGGTATCTAAGTCGAAGAGTTTTTTGATTCTTTCTCCTGCTTTTCTTGCTTCAGCTTCGTCTGTGCGAGTGTTTCCGCCTTTAAATACCTGTATTCTGTAACCGCGTCTTTTTACCCTCATCCGACTATTTTTATTGTCGTCGTCTGATTTCTCTGTAGGGATAAATTCACCATTGACGATTTTTGTCAGCAATGTGTCCTGGTGTATTTTTACCATGCCTTGTTCTTCTGCAACTTGCTCAATCTGGTCCATAAACTTCTGTGCAGAAGCAAACGTTGCATGAACGAACAGACAAACAGAAAGTGTTAGTATTCTTTTCATATCAGCGGGTTGAAAGTTAATTCATTTGAAAACACTTTGTCCATGCGGCGATATGCTTGTTGCTTTGTCGCCGCACGGACTGAAGTGAATGCTTTAATCTTGAGGAATAAGACTAAGCTTATTTCCAAGCGTCGATGATGCCCTTGAAGTCAGCTACAGCAAGTGAAGCGCCACCGATAAGACCACCGTCGATGTTAGGTTTAGCGAAGAGTTCAGGAGCGTTTGAAGCCTTGCAAGAACCACCGTAGAGGATTGAAGTGTTGTCAGCAACCTCTGCGCCGTACTTTTCAGCAACGACTGAACGGATATAAGCGTGTATCTCTTCTGCCTGCTCTGATGTAGCAGTCTTGCCTGTGCCGATAGCCCAGATTGGTTCGTAAGCGATTACGATATTGGCAAACTCCTCAGCAGAGAGGTTGAATACTGAACCTTCGAGTTCAGCCTTGCACACTTCGTTCTGCTTGTTAGCTTCGCGCTCTTCGAGAGTTTCGCCGATGCAGAAGATAACCTTCAAACCGTTAGCGAGTGCGAGAAGAACCTTCTCCTTAAGGATTTCTGGAGTCTCGTTGTAGTACTCGCGACGCTCTGAATGGCCGAGGATAACGTATTCTGCACCTGTTGACTTAACCATTTCTGCAGAAACCTCACCTGTGTATGCTCCGCTAGCCTTGTTAGCGCAGTTCTCAGCGCCAAGACCGATAACGTTGTGGTCGATGATGTCAGAAACCTTTGCGAGATGGATGAATGGAGTGCAGATTACAACGTCGCAGTTTGGCTTGTCTGCTGCAAGAGCAGCGTTGAGTTCAGTTGCGAGTGCGATACCTTCCTGAAGATTCTTGTTCATCTTCCAGTTGCCGGCTACAATTTTCTTTCTCATTTTAGTTTGTTTTAATTGTTAAACTTTGGTTAGTTATTATTTGTCGTTTCTTCTTGTTCGTTTCCCTTTGTCGTTTTCTCCAGTCCTAAAGCGCGCTCTATATTCTCTAATTGGAAATCTTTCGACTTGCGTTTCAGGTTTCGGTAGAAACTCCATCCTGCAGCAATTCGGTCGAGCAGCGTTAGCGTGAGTAGCGGCAGGATAAACAGTAATATGATATTTGAAATCTTTCGTTTTATTGTTATACTGTCAATTTTGCCGAAGTCAAGGTTCTCTAACGGTTTTGTCAGTTGCTCCTGGTCAGGCAAATTGTAAGTGCTACGTTTCTTTATGATTTTGCCGTCTTTGAGTAGTACGAGTCCAGGGTTTGATCTGACTATAGTCTTAAGAGTTCTTTCATCGCCGTTGTAGATGCTGTATTCTGCTCCTGTGTGGTCTATCCAGCTCTTCTGTGCAGTAGTGTCAGAACCTGTAACACAATAAAAGCCGTAACCGTTCTCGACAGAATAATCGTAGATCTCGTTGATGTCACCGATGAACCCCTGGCTCGCATTTTCAATCTGTGGAATTATGAGGAGGAAGTTGTATCCCTCGTCTTCCACGATACTCCGAGTGATGTCCTCCTTGTTCTGATCAATGACGTAAAAGTCGGACATTAACGCCTTTCCCCCCTCTTTGATCATCACTCTCTTGGTTTCCACGTAGGTCCATGTGCTGTCAGGGTCGTCCTCGTCAAGTCCTAACTCTAAAGTTTCGCCGTTGCGTTCGTAGACGATTTTATTTTCAAACAAAGGTCTTTGATCCTCCGGAATTTCTATCCCTTTGCGCACGTCCGCTCCGATGTGGTATGGACGAAAGTCTATGGATGGCAGATATGCAATACTGTAACCCGCAAGCGAGAGAGCGTATATGTTGCTGAATATTGAAATCAGCCACTCTGTGTTCTTGCTTAGGAATCTGATCTGAAGTTCGTGGTGCTTCCACAATATTATTGATGCGCCCATCAATAATATGTTCTTCAGTAACGTTTCAGTATTTGTAAGTATTATGGCGTCGCCAAAGCATCCGCAGTCGGAAACAGGGTTATATATGGCGATGTAGACAGTGAATAGCGTCATGAATCCCATGAGCACAGTGGTGATTCTTGCTGTCGGACGTCTGCTTATGCCAAAAAACAGGTAAAGTCCGATTACAAGCTCTATTGTAGAGAGTATTACAGCCCCAAATAAAGCGAGTGTTTCGGTCAAATTTACACTCCATGCGTTCAGGTAGTCTATCAACTTATATGCCGTTCCGTATGGGTCGTTTGCCTTGACAAATCCTGAAAAAATGAATGTCGTAGCAAGAACCAGGCGGCATAAGTTCACCGTGATTTTAAGCAATATGTCCTTTGCTTTCTGATTCATTCGCCAAATTCAAGTTTGATCAGTCCGAACACGGAGTAGTTTATCATGTCAAGGTAATTAGCGTCGATACCCTCTGAAACGATAGTCTTGCCATCGTTGCCTTCGATCTGTTTTGTCCGGTACAGCTTCATAAGAATCAGGTCGGTGTATGAACTGATTCGCATGGTGCGCCATGCCTCGTTGTAGTCGTGATTCTTGCGTAGCATCAGATTGAGAGCCATCTCGGCATACTTGTCGTAGTATACCATCGCCTCTTCCTTGCTGAGGTCTTCCTGCTCAGCATATCCGAGTTCCAGTTGAATCAATCCGACAATACCGTAGTTGACGATTCCGATGAACTCAGGCATAATGCCTTCGTCTACCATTGTGACGCCCTTCACTTCAATGCTTCTGATTCGATTGGCCTTGATGAATATTTGGTCAGTCACTGATGACGGACGCATGATGCGCCAAGCAGCGCCGTAGTCGTGCAGCTTGTTGTAGAACAATTCGCGGCACTTTGCCATTATATATTTAAACTGTTCCGGTGTGTCAATAATCTTTTCCATCTTCCTTGTTGCTTGTGAGGGGCGCACCCTTTGGATACACCTACCGTAATCAATGCAAAGTTAATGCTTTTTTATCTTTTCCGTATACGGCAGACGTAAAAAGTAGAAAACTCTGCACAATAAAGATTTGTCAGCGATAAAAGAAAACGAGAACGGGCAGATGCGTCGTTCTCGTGTATGGCGTATGTGTTTGTTATTACTCTTTGTCTTTTATGAGCATCTCAGCACTTTGCCGACTTTAAGTACGGTTTTAGTTGTTATGCCGTTGAGCTTGCAGAGTCTGTTTACAGAGATGCCTTGCTTCTTGGCGATTCCAGAAAGCGTGTCGCCTCGTCTTACTCTGTATGTTTTTGCCTTTGCGGAGCCACTTGAGGCAATGGAGGCCTTCTTTGTCGTTGCACCTTTTTTAAATACGTAGAAGTCGTCAGTGACATCTTGATTCTCAAAGTCGAATATGAGGGCAGGGTTTATAGGCTGGCCTAATATGCGGGTTTCAAAATGCAGGTGCGAACCGAAAGAGCGCCCTGTGTTTCCGCCGAGTCCGATAGGTTCACCGGCTTTAACGATTTGGTCCTCTTTTATAAGTTGTTTGCTAAGGTGCCCATAGAGGGTTTCAAGTCCGTTAGGGTGTCTAAGCACTACGTAATATCCGTATCCGCGAGCATTGTACTTTACGATACGCGCTTTGCCGTCAAAAGCAGCGTAGATAGTGTCGCCTGTATAGACTTTGACGTCGATGCCTGCATGCAATCTTCCCCAGCGACGTCCGAATTTAGAAGTGACTTTTCGGCTCGTGGTTGGCATACTGAATCCTCTCAAGTCAACTTTGAATCCGTCTGGAACACTTCCTGCGGCAGCAGCCACACCAATATTATTCCAGTCCGTATAGATGTCAGAAGCGGGGTTCTCAAGGTCGGCAGGAACTACTGCATCTATGCCCTTGAGCTTTATGGCATTCAAGTCCTTCATCCTTCTGTCTGATGGAGCCTGGCGCGCAATTTGGTCCTGCGCAAATCCGCAGAGCGAAACCATTGAAAGAAGTACGATGCCTAATGTGTTTTTGATTGTAGATAATTCCATTGGTCTGTTTGCGTGTTAGTTTTTAATATTCGTCGCAGGCGTAGATGTATTGAAACGTTGCCTGGTCGTATTCGAATATTTCCTCAGGTTTGAAGAATCTCTCAAGTTCCACCTTCGCGTTCTCGATCGAGTCTGAAGTGTGGATGATGTTTTCCTGGAAACTAACACTGAAATCGCCGCGAATTGTTCCTGGTGCGGATTTGCGGCCGTTGGTCAATCCTGTCATAGTTCTCACCGTTTCCACAGCGTCTACGCCTTCGTAGCAGCAGCAGATTACAGGAGTGGCCATCATGGAATCTTTGATTCTCTGGAAAAAAGGTTTGTCAGCCAAGTGGGCATAATGCTTGTTGAGAATAGCGTCGTCAAGCTGCATCATCTTCATGCCGGCAAGGCGCAATCCTTTACGTTCGAAGCGAGCCGTCACTTCTCCCACTAATGCGCGCTGTATTGCGCAAGGCTTAAGAATAACAAGCGTTTTTTCCATGTTTAATTAGGTAATCTTTGTAATAGGTAGATCAGATTAGTTTCTTTGGATCCAAAATCGGTTACAAAGTTACTGTTTTTTTTCTGTTTAGACAAACAACGCTTGTCTCTTTTTGGATTTATTCACATTTAAGGCTTTACTTTTTGTCAACTTCTGAAGTCTTGTATGTCTTTGGATTGAGTAAGTATTCTAACACTTTGCTCCAATTTGGATATTTCTCCGAACCAAATTGCAACCATTCACCGTTGAAGTTCTTGACACCGTGTTTGTCTCGGTCATCGATTAAAAAATCACCATGACACAGATTTTTGCAGTGGGTGATAATTATGCGCTTGTGAAACACGTCGTCAAGATGCTCCGTCACCCATTTCACCTTGTCGCTCCATGCCGACGGGTTCTTCCACGGTGCAGTTGAGAGAATGTACACGTCGTAGTATTCCTTGAGTTTGTGTACAGCCTCGATTGCGCCGGGCATAGGTTTCATAAGGCCAAATATTCCAGGCGCCTCATCAATATTTTCCTCGTATTCCTTTTTTACGTCTTCGCTCAGTCGGTCTATTCCTGATTGGAAATCCACAAGCACGCCGTCCATGTCAAAATATAGGATTTTCTTCTTCTTTTTCTCGTCTTTCTTTTCGCTCATTGCCAGAATCAAATATAGTGTGTTTAATTGTGGTTTCAATTTTAAAGTTCCAACTCAGTTCTTACTCAAACGGCCACGGTTCGTCGTCAACGTCCTCCACCACCTCTATCTCTATGCCTTTGAAGCATTCAAGCAAAGCGTTGTGGAGCACGAGTTCGTCATTCATTTCGATTCTCAGCACCACGCAGTAAGGGTCTTCTGTGTTCATGCCTACTATTACGCCCAAGTGCATTCCATCGCCCACCAGCACCTGCATGACAAGACCCACTGGGATGTATAGTGCGCTTTCGTCTTCGGTTTGTCCTCCCATATTATTTGCAGTGAGGTACAACAGGTTCTTGATTGCATTGAGTTGCTCCTCAGGACCTTGTATGTAAAAATCACTCTTGAGCATTGTCAGTGTTATTTGCTGTTAATATCTTCAACGTCAATTCTCATTGCCGACAAAAGTTCTAGCATGTGATCCAGCGACTCTGGCGTTCCTTGGAATTTATTGTTATCCCGACTTATTTTGATTAAATTCCGCACCGGGAAGTATTCGATGCTGAACACAGTTCTGTCGTTGTTCTCCACCTTATAGTAGGTCCAATATCGGTCGCCACCCCAAGTACCGCTTCCATTCTTGTGAAAGAGAAAACCTCTGTCGCGACAAAATCCTTCTATGTCGATTCTATGCATATCAAACTTACTTCTTGATTCAGTTTTGATTACCCTTGTTGGAATCAATCCTTTTTTTGCGGAATCACTTGTTCCAGTATTTCTTTACGGTTTCATAAAGTTCCTCGTCCACTGCCTTAAGATACTCCACGCAGAACTCCTCCATTTCAGGCGTTAGTTTCTCTTCAGCATCAAAGTTCGTTTCATAATCACTAAGGTCAGTGTATTCAGTGCCATTATTTGACATGCTTTCATATCCATATTTCTTTACAGTGACATAAAATTCCTTTATCTCATCACCGACAGCATAGCAGCCCATAGTCAATCCGTTTGGGCATAGTTTGAACTTTTCGGAGAATTTATTCTTGAACTTAAACCCTTTCATGAAAATCTTATTGAAAGCGATTGCATAGTTGTCGCTCAGCGAGTGTTCTGGATAAAATTCCATATTCGTAAATGTTTTATAGTTAATACTGATATAATATAGTTACAAAAGACGAAAAATTCAATTTTTGAGGCAAGTTTTTTCAAAAAATAGTGATTGCACCTCACCTACACAACAACATTCTTGTATATCTACAGCGATTTATACCTCCTCTTTCTCTACAAAGCCAAAGGCAGGAGTGGCAAAGTCCTTCACATCATTGCGGCACATCCCTTTACAACCATCGAGTTGCTCACTGATGACTTGTGCCATGCGCAAGGCTACTACGAGTTTGTTCTCCTTAAAGTTGACAAGTTGTGTTGATGGACGCAACACGAAAATATTGCCTTCTACTCCCTTGCGCTGTAGATGATAAGCCACATTCTTCTTCAGCAAGGGGTAGCGTACTGACTGCGGTGTGCAGGCCAAACCAAACTCATCTGCTACTACTGTGGCAAGTGTCTCGTAGAGCGCTTCGTAGGCGGCTGTATTCTTGACCGTCGATTGCGAACCATCTTTCAGTGCTGAAGCCAAGTGGAAGTCAATGGTGTTCTCCTCGTTCTTCAGATGGTCGGCAAGGATGATGACCCATGAATCCTTTCTGCAGGCCAAGGTTTGGATGTCGCCAAGGAAATCCGCACGCATGCGTTCCTTCTTGTCGAGTATATTCATGGCCTCTTTATCCTTCTTGTTATATTCCGCACGTGTTTTTTTGTTGTACAGTGGTTCGTCGGACATATTATAGAATGAGTCCATTTCGTCGGAGTCAGCCTCTATGCTCTTGCATACATAATTGAACCCGCCCAGTTTTGCCAAATAGTAACCATACCAGCCGATGCCTACTTCGGAGAATCCTGTTGGGCACATTATGGTAACCTTAGAGCCTCGGTCATTGCAGCAACCATAGGAACGGTTTTTGGGGAACATTTCCACTACGAACAGATCGTCGGAGGTGTTGTCCGTAGCCTCGGAAAGATTTTTCAGACTGATGTCTGGATACTTACGGCAGACCTCGAAGATGTCCTTCATGTCCATACCTTGGCGTACTTGAAGGCGTGCCACAGGAATGCGCTGCGGAACAAAATTGAGGCGTGCCAGCGACTCGTCACCCTTGCCGGGAAGGGTATTGAGATAAGTACGCAATGATTTGTTGGCTCCACGACGGAATGACTTGAGAACTCGACTGTAATATTCATTGAGTTCCTTCTCACGCTTGTTCTCATCCATCGCTTCCATAAGTCCCGAACCTATGAGACCGGCAGGAACAGCAAAGATGGCGATGCCCAATACACCCACCAAGGTTCCAATGACTTGCCCCAATACTGTGACAGGAGGAGATACGATGTCGGCTGGGTCTTCCACATACTTCACGAAGGTCCACACCAAGGCATCCCAAAAGTTGTAGTCAGGGTTGGCCAAATGCTCGGCTATAAAGAGCGCAATGGCAAAGAGTACCGTTACCAGTGCCAGCACTATTCCCGACACCCATATCTGGTGATATGTGGCGCGGAATGCCTTTGCGAATAGGCCAAGCCCTGACATCAGGAACGCAACAAAACGTTTCAGTACAGATGTATGTTTATTCTGCATAAATATTGGGGTTGCTTATAATTCGTTGTTAGGGCTAGTGCTTCAATAGGCAATTAAAGCAGAATTCTCCATAAGCTGCCATTGCATCATATGCATAAGTTATATCCCGTCGGGGGAATGTATTGGCTATTACCGCTTTTTTATTTTGTCCATAATAATTAATATCCAAAACACAACAGGACACTTTTTTTGACAGCCCCGGCAACTGGGTGTCATGATAAGTACTCTTCACGTTTATATTTCTGTTTTGTTTGTGCACGTTGTATGCTTTGAAAACTTCCTCAAATATTGCGGAGCAGAATATAACATACTTTCTATCTACCGAAAAAATCTCTTCAAGAAGCGTCTCCACGTAAGGGAATACTTTAGCAATCTCATCGGAGTTGAACTTTTCAAACTTTTGCGATGCGTATGGTATGAGTTCGAGTTGCTGCTTTTCGTCCAACACACTCTCCTTGGCTACAAGTTTATCATCAAGACTACTATTCGCACACAGATTTTTAGGAAGGTTTATCCCTGTACCTGGCCAATCACGCAAGAAGAAAGCCTGCTTCAAATCAAAAGCATCTTGTCTATTCTTGTCCCAATTGCCATAATGAGCATTAAATTCATTGTAAGCATTAATATCCAGCAAATCCTTCATTCCACGCTTGCAAAGATCGCGTTTGAGATTGGCATTAGCTTTGGCTACGTCCTCACCTGGATTCAGCATTACCATCACTGTTTTTGCCCCACGCTTGCCTCCTCCATAACTTGGGATTGCCTTTGTGGCAAATGAGGTCTGCCCTGGTTGTGTTGCAATTATTCCGTTCAGAGCTTTAGCTCCTTGCATTTCACCAATACCGTTGCCATTATTATAAAGGTCTTTTAGATCTTGTGCAAGTCTGCTGTCAATATTGGTTGTATACGGATGGCGATATGTGGGAGCACCCTCAACTTTCACCCCTGCAGGAATGCTGATGTTAGCGCAACCTGCAAAAGCATAACGTCCAATTTCGGTAACAGATAAAGGTATGGTTAGATTTTGAAGGTTAGTGCATCCATTGAAAGCGCAGCGTCCGATCTTTTTAAGCGAATTGCCTTTGATGGTGACAGTTTGGAGGCCTGTACATCCATAGAATGCGCCATCATCAATTACTGTTACCGAGTCGGGGATGGTAATGTTGACAAGACCTGTACAACCCGCAAAAGCACAGCGTCCTATGGCTGTTACTTTATCGGGTATAGTAATACTCTTAAGCCCGCAGCAATCCTCAAATACTTTTTCTGCTATTTTGCACACCCCTTTATTTTTAGGAGGCGTAGGTATAGTGATACAAGGTAGACTTGTGCAGCCGGCAAAAGCACCTTCATTAATTTTTAGTACTTTAGTCGGCATTGTAACGCTTGTAAGGTTGGTGCAACCATAGAATGCACCATCTTCAATATTCGTTACACTCGCAGGAATAACTATGCTTGTAAGGTCGGTGCAACCATAGAATGCATTGTCGCCAATCTTTTTCGTTCCTTGCGGAATGATGGCAACGCCATTCTTAATTGTAAAATTTGCCATAATGTCTATTTTTTAAGTTTGTTATCTATTATTCTATTCAGTTATTGCATTTCACGCATCGATGTACAAATTATGATGAGTGCGGAGCTGCCAATCCAGCTCCTCCTCGTCAATGTCTGATATAAACCTTTTTGCGCACTTAATAAAGGTATAATGCATGTCAATTTCTTTCATAGATGATTCTATTTTATGCTTGTTGAGGGTGTCTCAAAATGAAAACTTACTATCATTTTGTCATTCTGACGACCTTAAGGGAGGAAGAATCTCATATTTGGATGCTGAGATCCTTCACTAACGTTCAGGATGACATGACTATTTGATAGCATTTTTGCATTTTGATACACCCTCTTCACCATGAGCGTCATTACTTTTTCTTTACCTTCTTCACAGGCTCCATCTCCACGATGAACTGGTGGAGTTCCTCGGGCAGACGCTTCTTGTAGTAGTCAGTCTTCTTGGCTGGGACATTGATGGTAGTTATACCAGTACAGCCATAGAAAGCATCCTTTGCGATTTTCTTTATACCCGGGGGCAAGGTAATGTTTGCAAGGCTGGAACAAGCTCTGAAAGCGTCAGATCCAATCTCCATTACACCTTCGGAGATAACAACATTTGCAAGGCTTGTGCAACATCTGAAAGCATTAGATCCAATCTCCGTTACACCTTTGGAGATAATAACATCTGTAAGGCTTGTGCAACCATTAAAAACATCAGGTTCAATCTTCGTTACACTCCCGGGGAAAACTATACTTGTAAGGCTTGTGCAACCACTGAAAGCTCTAGTTCCAATTTCTGTTATACTTTCGGAAAAAACAATTCTTGTAAGGCCTATGCAATCTTTGAAAGCCTCAAATCCAATCTCTGTTACACTGTCAGGAATGACTATGTCTGTAGGACCTGTACAACCAGATAAAGCCCTGTTCTCAATCTTTGTCACACCTTCGGGAATGGCAGTTGTCTTGCTGCCTGCAACAAGGACGTTGCTTTCTGTCTCGATAATGGCATTGCAGTTCTTGCGCGAATCATACACTTTATTGCCGTCATCCACAACAATACTTGTAAGGTCTGGGCAATCTGTGAAAGATTGGTATTCAATCTCGGTCACACTCTCGGGAATGGCTATACTTGTAAGGCCGGTACTACCGTTGAAAGCCCCGTGTTTAATTTTAGTCACACTCTCGGGGATGATAGTTGACTTGCAAACACCAATAAGAGTGTTTGTCGCTGTTTCAATAATGGCATTGCAGTTCTCGCGCGAGTCATACACTTTATTATTGGCATCCACAATAATGCTTGTAAGGCCTGTGCAACCACTGAAAACACCAAAAGAAATCTTAGTCACACTCTCGGGAATGGCTATACTTGTAAGGCCGGTACAATCTCTGAAAGCCTCATAGCCCATCTCCATTACACCATCGGAGAGAATAACATCCGCAAGGCCTGTACAACCTTTGAAAGCCCCATCTTCTATCTCTGTTACACTTTCGGGGATGACTATACTTGTAAGGCCTGTGCAACCACTGAAAACATCAGAAGAAATCTTAGTCACACCTTTAGGGATGACTATAGTTGTAAGGCCGGTACAATCTCTGAAAGCCGAATGTTCTATCTCAGTTACACTTTCGGGGATGACTATACTTGTAAGGCCTGTGCAACCTCTGAAAACACGTGATTCAATCTTAGTCAAATTCTTGGGTATAGCTATACTCGTAAGGCTAGTACATCCATAGAAAGCATCGAATCCAATCTCTGTTACACTCTCGGGAATGACTACACTTGTAAGATTGGTGCAACTCGAGAAAGCGCTATTGCCAATCTTCGTTACGCCCTCAGGAATGACTACACTTGTAAGATTGGTGCAACTCGAGAAAGCGTTATTGCCAATCTTCGTTACGCCCTCAGGAATGACTACACTTCTAAGATAGGTGCAATTGATGAGAGCCCCGCGTCCAATCTCCGTTGTTCCTTCCGGGATGATGGCAACGCCATCCTTAATTTCAAAATCTGCCATAATGTTTATTTATATTGGGGAATTTGTAAATATGTTACTGATATTCCAAATGAGTTTTATCAAGGTCTGTTAGGTACTCGAATTCTCCTTCATCTTCAAGTGTGCCATAGAAACTGTCAATTATGTCCTGTTCGCATTGAGATACGGGTATGTCGGATGATATGCCGAGACAATAACATTCGTCAAAATTAAGCCATTTTTCATCCTCTCTAATATCACAATCCGCAAACGAAATGTCACCATGATTCTCAGCATCCACGCAATAATTTCCATCGTGTACAAAAACATACTTAGAGTATAATTCCCCCTCTACATAGTACTTAAGCAATGCCACAATTTGACTTTCTTTCACGCAATTGCATTGAGCAGACTCATCTTGTGGTTCTGCATATTCTTCTTTCTGTTCTTCATCAATGGTTTCTTCCTCTTCGGATTGGTTAAGAGAAATAACATCAGAGTTAAAGGTGAGATTCAATATTTCAGTAAAACATTTCTCAATATCAGAGGTTTCAAATCTTTCTAATAACGCATCTACACTCTGACTCTCGTAGTATCCTAACACCTCTTCTTCACCTTCGTTATACTCCTTGACTTCCTCCAGATCAATCAACAAATCATCTCCATCGACTTTAATTTTGCGAGGAGCGATGAATGTTCTTTCTTCCCCATTAAAGGTTTCGTGCAAGTCGAAATATAGATTAAGGGAAACAGCCGAATCTAACGATTCAAAATCCTCGTTCCATTCCAAGTCGCCACAATAGTCACATGTATACAAAACAAATTCATTCATACCCAATTCGTGCAAATGATCTTTTATTTTGTTGGCACATTCATCTATTTTATTAGTGGCAGCAGTGGTGTTTCCCGTGCTTTCTTCTACGATTGCTTCTTCCTCTTGCTCTTGCTCTGCTTTGATTTCGGTGAGTGGAACAGTGATTCCCATTGCCAAAAACAGTACTGTGTATTTACCTATAACCGCTTCGGGCACATGAATCTCTTCAAGAGATTTTGCCTGTTTGAATGCATCAGGAGAAAAAGTAACATTTTCTGAAAGAATTACCAGACGTTTCAACCCGGGACCGAACGCACGGGCACCAACCTCGAGAAGTGTTGAAGGCAATGCAAGTTCTGCCAGCGACTCGCAGTCACGGAAAGCAGTATTTTTGATGACCTCCAAACCTTCGGGAAGAGCAACGTCGGTCAGGTTCTTGCATCCTGCAAAAGCGCTCTGCCCGATAGCTCTCAGACTATTCGGGAGAGTAACAGATTTTAATTTTGCATCGTAGAAGGCGCGGTCACCGATGATTGCGACACCATCCTTCACCTCATACTCATTCAATTCTCTTTTACGCAATGCCAAGAAACGATTGTCCTTGTATGCTCCACCTTGACTGTCTTTTTCGCCGGTTTCAAAAATTCCGACTTGTGTGTTGTATTCCATAATATTTTCTTTTTTGTATTTTTCTGTTATTGTATTCCGTTCTTACAGCACCTCTTCCCAGCCCTTCTTGATGTTGTCGGCAATCTCGGCGGCGAGGATGTCGCGAATCTGCTGTTCGTCGCTACTGAATGCCATGTCGCGCTTGATGAGTTCCTTGCGGGCGCTGCTGTAGTCGGTGTGGTAGAAGATATAGGCGGGATAGCGGCCGGTGACCTCCTTGTTGGTTTTCCAGATGAGGAACTTGTGGAGCATCACCTTGGCACCCGACACCTTCTTGAACACACGGCGCTCAAGCAATGTGCTGGGCTGCAACTCGCCCGTAGCACCCTCCTGTTCCTCGAAGGGACATATATCGGTGAGCTGCGACAGGCGCACATCGGTTACCGTGGGCTGCT
>Ga0233374_1000042_pt1 | contig 35612 bp, 25 predicted proteins | sample ElkDunMinimDraft_FD_180688 | JGI IMG/M metagenome (GOLD analysis project Ga0233374, IMG submission 180688) | Fecal eukaryotic communites from dung pellets of Tule Elk in California, USA - Elk Dung E1 | ecosystem: Host-associated > Mammals > Digestive system > Large intestine > Fecal | place...
CGACACAGTGCTGCCTTCCTTGCGGTTCCAATTCTCGCTTGTCTGGCCTGTACCTACCTGCACATCGTTCCACACCACGTTTTTCGTCGCCTTGTCTATTATACCCATTCTTACTACAGGCTCGTCGGTGAACATCGACTTGAGCAGCCATGCCGTTGTCTTCGGTTGCAGAGATATGTCAAACGATCCGTTCACCCATCCCTTAGCAGGCCATCCGTTTGATTCGCCGAGATAGTCGATCTGTCCCCAATAAGCAAGTCCTACCACCTTGTCGAGATCCATCTCGTAGTAGTTTGGCCCCATCATATTAGTATTCGCTTCACTCTGGTAGAATATCATCCACGGATTACGTCGTCCGTCGCCTGGGAAATACATATATCTGTAGTTGTAAGCTGCTATGTCTGTTTCGAACACGAGCGGAGCCGGTATTGAGTCGGTCTCCAGACTACGTCCGCGCGGATGCATCGCCACAGTCACCGGACGGGTGTCGTCATAGCGTTTCAACACAGGCTTGAGCATGCGATAAGTTGTCACACCCCAGTCATCGAAAGGCAGAGTGTTGTATGTCTGGAGTTCGTTTCCGAGGCTCCACATGATTACACTCGCATGATTTCTGTCTCTCTTTACCCACTCAGGAAGGTCGTAAGGCCAAAGCTGCATCCACGGCTTGCGTCCGCCGCAATACTGGTCAAGCCACTTATCGTAAAGTTCGTCTACCACAAGGAATCCCAACTCGTCGCAAAGTTGCATAAACGATTTGCTGTAAGGATTGTGCGACATACGGATATGGTTGAATCCGAAATCCTTGAGCAACTTCAATCTCTTCTCCATAGCACGCGGATAAGCTGCCGCACCAAGAGCTCCGAGAGAATGATGGTTAGCAATACCCTTCAGAATAACCTTCTCACCATTGAGTTTGAAACCGAATTCAGGCGAATATTCTATAGTTCTGATACCGAACGTATGGGACGTTTTGTCCACAACTTTGCCCATTTCATCGAGGATTTCCACCTCTGCGGTGTAGAGATAAGGATTCTCACAACTCCACAATTGAGGATTGTCTATCACGAACGAGTCAAGTCGAATTTCGTGCGTACGGTTCTTGCGGTTGATACGAGCGTCCTTCTTACTTTCGTACACCACTTTGCCGTCCTTATCCTTCACGACAGTGCGCATAGGAATTACGCTGCTCTTTGTGCGGTTCATCACCTCTGCCTGAATCTCCACAACCTTGTTGTCCTTAGTTGTGATATACAGAGGATGGCGCGCAAAGTATATATTAGGGTTAGTAACGACAAGTGTCACGTCACGAAAGAGTCCGCCACCAGTGTACCAACGAGAATTGACAGGACCGCAAGTATTGGCACGAACAGCAAAGATATTTTCCTCGCCATACTTCAGTTTTCTTGTCACGTCAATCTCAAAACCCACATATCCGTAATCCGTTCCGCCGATGCGTTCGCCGTTCAGGTATACATCGCCCACATACATAATACCCTCAAAGTCGATAAGAATACGCTTCCCCTTAAGCGACGCGTCAGGAGTGTACGCCTTCACATACCATCCCGAACCCATCTCCTTAAATCCGCGTCCCGACAGACGGCTTTTGAAGTTTGAAGCACCATCAAGATTGTTCGGGCGTTCCTCTGGAGAAGGTTCCACCCACGGCTGCTCTATCTGAAAGTCATGAGGCACATCAACTGTGCGCCATCCATCACCCTCAGCAGGCATACTCTGAGGCACACTTTCCAGTTCGCCAAGACGGAACATCCAGTCGAAGTTGAAATTGACAATTTCGCGCCCCTGCGCCATCACAAACAAAGGCGACAGCAACACCGCCATAAAAAGCAAAGTCTTCAATGTACGTTTTTTCATATATATATATGTATTTTCAGGTTCACTTTGCAAAGATAATGTTGAATTTCGCAAATACCATTACTTTCGCATGTCTTTTTCCGAAGGCGTGCAGAAAAAATCAGCGTATCACCCTTGCGGAGGGGTATTAAAGCAGGGATGCTCTGCGATTTCCGTGTGCCTATATTAAACCACAGATCACTCAGATTGACACAGATATTCTTTTTCCTCCCACACTTGTAGGGACGCAATGTATTGCGCCCTTTTTGAACGCTGATTTAACGGATTGGGCTGATTAACGCTGATTTTGTATTTTATCCGCGACAATCTGTTCGATCAGTGTCATCCGCGTTCAAAAAAGAATGAAGATTATTGAATAATTAGCGGCAATTAGTGTTTCCCGCATCTGCGACAATCAGCGGGATCTGCGGGAGACAAAATCCGTGTTCAACAAAAAGAGACGCCACACTGTGACGTCTCTACATCATGCGTTTTCGGGCACCCGCAAGGGGTACCCCTACGGCATCATCAGTCCCTCCGGCTCCCCCAGGAGGGGAGTGAAGGAGTTTGTTTAAATGTGTGTGTGCTGTTATCGTTGTCGTTATCGTTCCCGTCATCGTTGTCGTTCTCTCAGCGTGTTCCGTGCCTTAAAATCAATATTATCTCCTCTCCTCTTTACTCCTCACCTCCTCAAAATACCTATTTCGGCAGTCCGAACACGTCGCTGAGTTCCTTCATCTGAGCGTCGCTCATGCCGTCGGGCTCGAAGCCCATATTCTTTGATGCGATGTAGATGAGGGCCGACTTATTGAGCACGTCCACCTGGTCGAATGCCGCCATGATGTCAGTGTCGACGGCAAATACACCGTGCTTCTCCCACATCACCACGTCGTAGTCATCGTCGATGGCCTTGATGGTTGCATCGGCAAGCTCTACGCTGCTAGGAAGCATATATGGCACCATTCCCACGCCGCGAGGACAGAACGCTTTTGTCTCAGGTATCATGCTCCAGAGCATCTTTGTTGCCACGTCCTTCTCCATAAACTTCTTGTTGTGGGTCAGTGCAACAAGTTCGATTGGATGCGTGTGGAGCGAAGCGCGGTAAGGCGAACCCTTAGCCAACAGGTAGTCGTGTACGCTGAGGTGCGAAGGGAGTTCAGATGTAGGCTTTACTGGATTGTCGGCAATAATGACGTATGAAGCGCAGTCGTCAAGGATACGGATGATGCTTCCGTTGTCCATCGGCCAGCGTGCGAGGTCGCGCATACGCATCTGAGTGCCCTTACAGTAGAAGTAGCACCCCTTCAGGTGAGGGAGCGTTGTGCCTATCTGCATCACTTCGCTGATGGCAGGCATAGCCTTGATTTCATCGTCGATATACTCTGTGATGTTCACTGTGATGTTTCCACCGTTGCGCTCAGCCCATCCTTTTTCCCAAAGATAGCCTGCAACTTCTGCCACTTGTCCTACGGCCTTTGCCAGTGCCGGACGATTGTCTAATATGCTCATATGGTTGAGTTGTAAGTTAAAAGTTATAAGTTAAGAGTTTTTTAGTTTGTTGTTGGGGCTACTACTCCCCGTATCTCTCTTTTGTGATTTGTTCGAGCGACTTGCCTCGTGTGTTAGGACAGCCGATGACACCCACGATGAGTGAGATAAGCAGGAGGGCTATCATGCAGTAGGCGGCAATGGTGAAGCCTTCACCGTTCTCACCGTAGATGTAGGTGAACACGAGTCCCCAGGCCGCTGACAGACCGCGCACAACGAAGAACATCAGTCCTTGTGCTCCGGCACGGAACTTTGCAGGGAAGAGTTCCGATCCCCAGAGTGCGTAGAATATCTGCACGGAGATACCGCCGTTGATTCCCCAAAGGATGGAGAACGCCCAGAGGCTTGCCATACCGTCAATGCCGGCGATGACAACAACCCATGTGGCAAGCGCCGCTATGAGTCCCAAGGCATAAAGGAACTTGTGGGATATCTTGTCGATGACGAACGACACGAAGAACGTGATGACTACCACGATGAGCCACCCCACGCAACTGAGCATGTTGGCGTATTCGTTGCTGAGTCCGCCTGCTGTTTCGTAGATGTGAGGTTGGAAGAATCCCATTACGGATGCCACGAGGTTCCACGTGAGGTAGATGACAGCAAGGAAGCAAGCGGTCATGATGACCTTCTTGTTTGTAAACAAAAGTTTGAACGCATGCAAAAGTCCTGTATCCTCGCCCTTTGCCTTTGCTGCCTCTTTTGTGGCAGTCCACTCCTTGCTCTCCTCAAGCTTGCGCTGCATGTTCCATGCTATGAACGCAACGACAAAGAGTGAGAAGAATACCACGCGTGAGCTGAACACTTCGAGCGCTGCACCTGCAAGGCTCTCTCCGCCTATGGCATGGCCTATGCTCTCGACCCAACCGAACAGGTAACCGCCTGGTGCGAAGAGCATGCCGAGGAGCAGGATGAACATAGGTCCGAAACCCCATGACATCTGTGAGATACAGATGTTGCGTCCGCGGTTGTTGATTTCCGAACTCTCAGAGATGTAGGTCCACGATGCCGGTACGCCGATTCCGACGGAGATTCCCGTGATGAGGAATCCGGCGAGGAGCATAGGGAAGTTGACGGAAAGCATGACGAGAAGCACGCCTACCATATATACCAAGAGGTTGTAGGTGTAGATAAACTTGCGTCCGTACTTGTCGGCAAGGAAACCGCCTATTATGGCTCCGATGGCGGCTCCGAGACAGTTGGCGCTGATGAAGTTGAGCCATCCGAGATGCAGTTCGGTCAGTCCGAGGTAGTTCTGCCAGAGCGTGAGTCCGCTGGCTCCTGCCACGATAGCTCCCGCGTCGAGGTAGTTGGTGAGAGACACCGCTATGGTGCTCTTCAAACTGTTATTGTTGTTTGACATGTTTTGAGGTTGTTAGGTTTTTGGGTTGTTCGGTTTGCGGCCATTTATGAGGAGTATAGGAGTTGCAGGAGTGACACTACGCTTAGGAGTGTAGACGGCAACGCGTAATAGAAGCGTTGCTTGCGACGTCAGTGCGAAATAGCAGCACTGATTGCGACGACTGCCGGTTTATCGGCACAAAGGAGTACTCTTTAGAGTCCTTAGGTTTATCGGCACAAAGGAGTACACGACGGCACATCCTATGGTATTGTCTGAACTACTGTAACTACTGAACTACAGAACTCCTCGGACGCAATACATTGCGGTTTTTGAGGTTTTGAAGTGAGAGGTTCCCTCCCTTTTGGGGAGGGTTAGGGTGGGGCCTACCTCTTGCTTGTTACTTCTGCTACGTACTTGTCAATTTCAGTGATGAACTCGTCGCCAACAGGCACATTGTTCTTCAAGCAGAACATGTCGTACACTGCCTGCCAAGGCATTGCCTTCTGCTCTTCGATGAGTGCGAGCACCTTGTAGCCCTCGCCTGCAAGCTCGTACTTGCTGATGAGTTCCTTCGGTTCGAGCAGAGCGCGGAGCATGCACTTCTGTGCAGAGCGTGAACCGATGACGTATGCACCGATGCGGTTGATTGAACCGTCGAAGAAGTCAAGCCCGTAGTGCACGCGGTCGAGTGCGCCGGCACGAACGATTTCGAAGAAGAGTTCCTGAGTAGGGTCGTCCATGATAGTCACATGGTCGGAGTCCCAGCGTACAGGACGGCTCACATGGAGCATGAGTTCCTTTACGAACGGAAGCACTGCGCTCACCTTGTCGGCAGGACTCTCTGTAGGGTGGTAGTGGCCAGTGTCGATAGTGAGCATCTTGTCGTACTTGGCTGCGTATGCTGTGTAGAAGTCGTGCGAGCCCACAGTGAAACTTTCCAATCCGATGCCGAACACCTTGCCTTCGATGCAGTCCTTCATCATAGGCTGTTCCTTAGCGAAGATTTCGTCGAGCGACTGCTTCAGGAGGTTGCGATAGAGAGCGTGGTTCACACTCACGTCCTTGCATCCGTCATGCACCCAGAGGTTCATGATACATGGGTCGCCCTGAGCCTCACCCATAGCGTTAGCGATGTCGCGGCAACGCTTTGTGTGCTCAATCCAGAAGTCGCGTATGCCCTTGTCAGGATTAGACAAAGAGAGGTTTCCGCTCTTCGGGTGTGAGAACGATGTGGAGTTGAAGTCGAGCAGAGTGTTGTTCTCCTTACCCCAGTCAATCCAGCTCTGGAAATGTTCCACGCCGACCTCATCGCGGTCAACAACCTTACCCTGGAAGTCGCCATAGATTTCGTGGAGGTTCAAGCGATGTGTTCCTGGTATGAGTGATTTTGCTTTCAGCACGTCCTGACGGAGTTCGTCGATATTGCGTGCAGCACCAGGGAAGTCGCCTGTCGACTGGATACCTCCTGAGAGCGAGCCTGCCTGCACCTCAAATCCTTTCACGTCGTCAGCCTGCCAGCAGTGCATGCTGAGGTGGAAGTCCTGCAACTGATCCAACACTTTGTCTGTGTCTATACCAAGAGCAGCGTAGCGCTCCTTTGCAATCTCATACGATTTTTGAATCAATTCTTCTTTCATAATAATTAGAATGTATTGGCCCCTCCCAACCTCCCCAGGGGGGAGGAGCATTGTTATATATGTATTATTCTGAGTTTGATTGTGCCTAAGTCCCCTCCCCTTGGGGAGGGTTAGGGTGGGGCTTTCATCCCTGAGGCATGTAAGTCTTCAGTTCGATAGAGTTGGCGATGATGCTGCGCATTTCGTAGATGTCGCCCACAAGACCTGCCGCCTTCGCCTGAAGCATGATGTTGCCGATAGCGGTGCCTTCCACCGGACCTGTCACTACAGGAATGCCAATGGTGTTGGCGGTGAGCTGCATCAGAAACTCGTTGTATGTGCCGCCACCGATGACATGGAGTTTCTCTATCTCGAACGGCGCCATTTCCTTCAGATAGCCCAGTACTTCACGATAGCGAAGCGCTAGACTCTCGAATATGCAGCGTGCCATCTCTTTGTAGTCCTGCGGCACGTGCTGACCTGTCCTCTCGCAATATTCCTTGATAGCCTCGACCATTGATGGCGGATTGGCAAAACTTGGGTCGTCGGGGTTGATGACCGACTGGTGAGCGGGAGCCTGCTGACAATCTGCCACAATCTGCGCCACATCCTTCGGTGCGTCAGTCCACTCCTTGCGGCAACGCTCCAGCAACCACAGACCGCAGATGTTCTTGAGGAAACGTGTCGTGCCCTCTATACCGCCCTCGTTGGTGAAGTTGTAGTCGAAACTCTTATCGTTGATAATAGCATCCTTGACCTCGATGCCGAGTAGCGACCATGTGCCGCAACTGAGATATGCAAACCTCTCGTTCTGTGCCGGTACGGCAGCAACGGCAGCACCGGTGTCATGACCCGCCACTGCTACTACAGGCACTGCGCCGAGACCCGTCTGACGCTGCACCTCTTCGCTCAGCACGCCAACCTTGTCGCCAGGGTTGACGTAGCGCCCGAACTGGCTTTCCTTCAGCCCGATTACGTCAATAAGTTCCTTGTCGATCTTCTTCGTGCGGGGATCGAGCATCTGGCTCGTGGAGAGGATGGTGTACTCGCACACCGCCTCGCCCGTGAGCATATACATCAGCGCATCAGGCACGAACAGAATCTTTTCTGCCGCCTCAAGCGCCGAATCGTTGTTCTTCCTCAAAGTCGCTAACTGGAAGAGCGAGTTGAAGTTCATGAACTGTATGCCGGTCTTTTCGTACACCTTCTCCTTTGGCACCATGCGGAAGTACTCCTCCATAGCCCCCTCGGTGTGCGGGTCGCGATAGCAATATGGATTGCGCAGAATGCCGCCGTCCTTGCCTATGCACACAAAGTCCACACCCCATGTGTCAATACCAATGGAGTCGATAGCAATGCCTTCGGCGGCAACAACTTTCAGTCCGCGGATTATCTCGCTGTAAAGGGCGAATATGTCCCAGTAGAAATGCCCGCCGGTCTCAATAATGTTATTTGGAAAACGTGTCAGTTCCCTCTGCACGAGTTTGCCGTCGACGATACTACCGAGAATCGTCCTGCCACTCGTAGCGCCGAGGTCGACAGCAAAGAAATTATGTCCAGCCATAGTGCGTTTTAAGTATTAGCATCCAAAGTTAATTTTTTATTTTTTGTTGTGCAACAGAGGAGGGCGTTTTTCACATAGGAGCCGTGCGGAGAAGTTATGAAACCTGCTTCAGAACTTCAAACTCAGTCTAAGTTCGTATAAACTTAGTTTAAGTTCGTACGTTTTCAGTCTGAGTTTGTATAAACTTAGCCTAAGTTTGAAGTTTTCAGCGAAGTGTCCTAGGATTTGAGACTGGGCGTTTTGATTGTTTGACGTTTCAAGTAAATGGTGTATATTTGCGGACGGTTCTCCGGAACCGAAGTTTAACTACACTCAAGAATATGGCTACACACAAGAATATGACCGCCGAAGCGGTGGAACTGCTAAAGCAACTTATCTCCACTCCGTCGGTGAGCCGCAACGAGAAGGAGGCTGCCGACATTATGCTGAACTTCATGGAGAAGAAGGGACTCCGCCCGCAGCGCCACGGCAACAATGTATGGGCGGTATGTGCCGACTTCGACGAGAAGAAACCGACCATTATGCTCAATGCGCACATCGACACGGTGCGCCCTGTCGACGGATGGACGCACGACCCTTTCACTCCTGAAATAACGGACGACGGCGACACTATCTACGGACTCGGAAGCAACGACGACGGGGGAAGCGTAGTCGCCCTGCTCGAAGTGTTCATGCTGATGTGTGGCAAAAGTCGCACTTATAACCTCATCTATCTGGCGTCGTGCGAGGAAGAGGTATCGGGCAAGGGGGGCATTGAGAGCGTGCTGCCGTTGCTACCGAAGATTGACCTCGGCATCGTTGGCGAACCTACGGGCATGCAGCCTGCCATAGCGGAGAAAGGGTTGATGGTCATCGACGCCACGGCTCATGGCAAGGCCGGACATGCAGCGCGCAACGAGGGTGAGAACGCTATCTACAAGGCTCTGGACGACATCCACTGGATAAGCACATACGAGTTCCCGAAAAAGACCGACTTGCTCGGACCGGTAAAAATGAGTGTGACCATCATAAACGCCGGCACGCAGCACAATGTGGTGCCCGACAAGTGCGTGTACACCATCGACGTGCGCAGCAACGAGTGCTATACCAACGAGGAAATCTTTGCAGAGATAGAGAGCAACATCAAGAGCGTGCCCGTGGCGCGATCCTTCAGGCTAAGTTCATCGGGAATCGACGAGGAGCACCCTTTCGTGGTGAGATGCAAGGAACTGGGGCTCACCCCATTCGGTTCGCCTACCCTCTCCGACCAGGCGCTGATGCGCTTCACTTCCGTAAAGATAGGTCCTGGACTGTCATCACGTTCGCACACTGCCGACGAGTTCATCCGCGTGAGCGAGATTGCTGAAGCCATAGATGTGTACACGAAACTTCTTGACGGATTGGAACTGTAAGAAAAAGGGAAAACATTCAGAACAAGTGCTGACTTTTTTCTGTAGAAAGAACAACATTTCTGCAATTTTGCTTAACTTTGCGACGCAAAAAGAGCAAAAAGAAATCTAAACGACAATAATATGGAAAAGATAAAAGTGGCCATCGTAGGTTATGGCAACATAGGTAAATATGCGCTCGATGCCATTGAGACTGCTCCCGACATGGAATGCGTCGGCGTAGTGCGCCGCAACGGAGCAGAGAATCGCCCTGCCGAACTGAAGGACATCCCTGTAGTGAAAAGCATCAAGGAACTTGACAAGGTGGACGTGGCTATACTCGCCACACCTACACGCAAGGTAGAAGAATACGCAAAGGAGTGCTTGGCGCTCGGAATCAACACCGTTGACAGTTTTGACATCCACACACAGATAGTAGACCTGCGCCGTTCGCTCGATGCTGTGGCAAAGGCAAACAACGCCGTGTCAATCATCTCAGCAGGCTGGGACCCAGGCAGCGACTCCATCGTACGCACGCTCATGGAGAGCCTTGCTCCTAAAGGCGTGAGCTACACCAACTTCGGCCCAGGCCGTTCAATGGGACACTCCGTAGCCGTGAAGGCCATCGAAGGTGTGAAGGATGCACTAAGCGTAACAATCCCTGTAGGCACAGGCATACACCGCCGCATGGTGTACGTTGAGCTTGAGGACGGAGCGGACTTCCAGTCTGTGGCTGCCGCAATAAAAGCCGACCCTTACTTCGTTAACGACGAGACCCACGTGAAGCAGGTGAAGAGCGTGGACGAACTCAACGATGTAGGCCACGGAGTGAACCTCGTTCGCAAAGGCGTATCAGGAAAGACACACAACCAGATGTTCGAGTTCAACATGAAAATCAACAACCCTGCGCTGACCTCTCAGGTGCTTGTCAACGTAGCGCGCGCCGCAATGCGCCAGCGTCCGGGAGCATATACAATGATAGAGATTCCTGTCATCGACATGCTCTGCGGCGACCGTGAAGAACTCATCGCCCACCTCGTGTAAGACTCGGCAGAAAGACATATATAGCATAAGAAGAGGGATGCCCTATCGGACATCCCTCTTTATCTTTTTATCAGCAAAACGTAAAGGTCAAACCCTAAACGCTAACCCCTAAACGTTAAACATTATCACACCTCCTTGATGAGTTCCATGCCCTTGCGGATGGCCTCTTCGTTCATCGGGATAAGTTTGTGGTGACGCTCAGGCAGTGCTTTCTTCAGTCCGCTCACGACATCCTCGACCGAAGCGAGTTGCGGACGAGCCTTAAGGAGCCCGCCGAGAACGAGCATGTTGAACACCTTGCTGTTCGACATCTGCGCGGCAGCCTCCATCGCATTGATGCAGAACACCTTCACGTCAGTACGCGACGGACGCTTGTAGATGCCATAGCTGTCGTAGATTATTGTACCGCCAGGCTTGACCATCGACTCAAACTTCTCAAGCGAAGGTTGGTTGAGGATTATTGCCGTGTCATACTTGTTGATGATAGGCGACGAGATAGGTTCGTCGCTGACAATCACAGTCACATTGGCTGTTCCGCCGCGCTGTTCCGGTCCGTAGGCCGGCATCCAAGTGACATGCTTGTCTTCCATGATTCCTGCATAGGCGAGAATCTTGCCCATCGAGAGGACACCCTGTCCTCCGAATCCTGATATGATGATTTCTTCGGTCATATTCTTTTAGTAGTTATTTGTAGGGACAAGGCGCGCCTTGTCCGAGGAGTTAAGGAGTTAAGAAACTCAAAAACTCAAGAACTCAAAAACTTAAAAACTTAAAAACTTAAAAACTCACTTTCAGGTCGCCCAACGGATAGTAAGGGAACATGTTCTCCGCCATCCACTTGTTGGCCTGCTCAGGAGTCATCTTCCATCCAGAAGCACAAGTAGACACAATCTCCACGAGCGACGAGCCCTTGCGATTGATCGAGTTCTCAAACGCCTGACGGATGGCCTTCTTCGCACGGCGGATGTTTGCCACTGTGTCGACAGCTTGGCGAGTAACATAGCAAGTACCCTCAAGCGTAGCGGCTATGTCAGTAACGTGAAGCGGGAATCCGTGCAAGTCCGACTGACGGCCATAAGGGCAAGTCGAAGTCTTCATGCCCATGAGAGTAGTAGGAGCCATCTGACCGCCAGTCATTCCGTAGATAGCATTATTGATGAATATCACAGCGATATTCTCGCCGCGGTTGAGAGCATGGATAGTTTCGCCCGTACCGATACAGGCCAGGTCGCCGTCGCCCTGATAGGTGAACACAACATGCTCTGGCCACAGGCGCTTAACCGCACTGGCACATGCTGGAGCACGTCCGTGGGCAGCCTCTATCCAGTCGATGTCCACATAGCGATATGCAAACACTGCACATCCCACAGGGCAAATGCCTATGGTCTTCTCTTCGGCGCCCATCTCCTCGATGACTTCGGCAATGAGTTTATGCACAACTCCATGACTGCATCCAGGGCAGTAGTGCATCGGAGTGTCGTTCATCAAGGCTGGCTTTCCCGCCACCTTGTTCTCGGGTTTTAATATATCTTCTCTTGTCATTTTCTTAGTAATTAAGTTGTAGGGACAAGGCGTGCCTTGTCCGAAGGGTTAAGAAGTCGGGAAGTTTTAGATTTGGCTCATCACCTCTTCATACACTTCTTCAGGCGAGTAGACCACACCGCCGGAGCGACCTATAAGCGCCACCGGAGCTTTTCCTTCGACAGCCAGACGTACGTCTGTGACCATCTGTCCCTCGCTCAGTTCCACGGCAAAGACTTTCTTGCACTGCCCTGCAATCTCGCAGATTCTCCTCGTTGGGAAAGGCCAAAGTGTGATAGGACGAAGCAATCCAGCCTTGATACCCTCTGCACGCAGACAGTCGACAGCGCTCATGCTGATGCGCGCCGAGCAGCCGTAAGCCACTAAAAGAATCTCTGCATCATCAGTCTTGTACTCTTCGTAACGCACCTCCTTCTCACATATCTCGTCATACTTAGCAGTCATCGCCCTGTTGCGGTCCTGCATAAGCGGTGCCTCAAGTTCGAGCGAAGTCGTGAAGTTATATCTGCGGTTCTTCAGTCCGAGTCCGTTGGTTGCCCACGGACACTGCTCACGAATCTCCTCATCAGTGCGGCGAGGCTGATAATCCGGCAAAACAACTTTCTCCATCATCTGTCCGATGAGTCCGTCGGAAAGGATGATGGCAGGCATGCGCCACTTGAACATCAGTTCCTTTGCCAACCCCATGAAGTCGGCCATCTCCTGCACCGTAGCCGGAGCAAAGACGAGACAACGATAGTCGCCGTTGCCTCCGCCGTAGACCGCCTGATAGTAGTCAGCCTGGCCTGGCTGGATGGTGCCGAGTCCTGGACCTCCGCGGCCTACACTGACCACAAGTCCAGGGATTTCACAAGCCGCCATGTACGATATGCCCTCTTGCATGAGCGCCACACCTGGGCTTGAAGACGAGGTCATGACGCACTTGCCTGTAGAACCAGCCGCATATACCATGTTGATAGATGCAAGTTCGCTTTCAGCCTGAAGTACAACCATTCCGGTTGTTTCCCACGGCTTGTCGAGCGCAAGCGTTTCGAGCACTTCACTCTGCGGAGTGATTGGGTAACCGAAAAAACCATCGTAACCATAACGGTAGGCAGCCTTAGCAATCGCTTCGTTACCCTTCAGCAAAACATAGTCTTTCTTTTCGCTCATATCTGTTATTCCTCTCTTTTTCTATAAACAGTTATACATCCGTCGGGACATACTATGGAGCACGATGTGCATCCGTTACATTCCTCCACCCTCACCTGCTGAGCGTAGTTGTAGCCCTTGCGGTTGACGGTTGTTGCCATCTCTATAAGATTCAGCGGGCAAGCCACAGCGCAGAGGTTGCATCCCTTGCAACGCTCCGTGTCAACGACTATCAGCCCTCTCATTTTTGCCATATATTTGAGGTTTTGAGATTGTAGGGGCGGGCAACCCGCCCACTTTAACGTAAACTTGACGTTAATCGTTATTTTATTTCACACATTATACATTTCTTTGTTGTAGAACTGCAGGATGTCCATCACCATCTTCTTCATCTCCACAGCCGGACTCCCTGGATTCAGTCTGATTGCCTCGGTGTAGTTGTCGAGACAGTGTTTCCAGTCCTGCTTTTTCCAGTAGGCATTGCCGAGTTCGTAATGCACGGCATCGTCGTCGGGGCGTTCCTCCCTCATCCTTTGCAGGATGGCGATGGCCTCATCCACCTTTCCCTCTTCCAACAATGCCTTTACCTCTTCCATAGTTCCCGCTATCGTTATCGTTCCCGTTAAAAGTTACTTCTTCGAGTCGTTCTGACGAATCTCCACGCGGCGAATCTTTCCGCTGATGGTCTTAGGGAGTTCGTCGACAAACTCTATCACACGAGGGTATTTGTAAGGAGCAGTCACTTTCTTGACGTGTTCCTGAAGTTCCTTCACGAGTTCTTCGCCCGCCTTATTCTTCCACTCCTTGCCGAGGATGATGGTTGCCTTGACAACCTGGCCTCGAATCTCGTCGGGCACACCTGTGATTGCGCATTCCACTACGGCAGGGTGCATCATGAGTGCGCTTTCCACCTCGAAAGGTCCGATGCGGTAGCCGGAACTCTTGATGACATCGTCGGCACGTCCGATGAACCAGAAGTATCCGTCTTCGTCATAGTAGGCGAGGTCGCCTGTATAATATACGCCGTCGTGCCACACCTGATTTGTCTTCTTCGGGTCACGATAGTACTCGCAGAAGAGTCCGAGTTGCTTGCGGCGGTCGGTGCGAATCACAATCTGTCCCTGCTCACCTACTCCTACGCTCTTGCCTTCAGGGTCGATGAGGTCGATGTCGTACTGCGGGTTTGGCACTCCCATCGAACCTGGTTTTGGGTCCATCCACGGGAATGTGCCGAGCGTGAGTGTGGTCTCCGTCTGTCCGAATCCTTCCATAAGGCGTATGCCTGTTGCCTCAAAGAATTTCTCATAGACAGCCGAGTTGAGAGCCTCGCCGGCTGTGGTGCAGTACCTCAGCGAAGAGAGGTCGAACTTCGACAAGTCCTCGCGAATCATGAATCGGTATATAGTTGGTGGTGCACAGAAGGATGTCACCTTGTATTGCTCTATCTTCTTCAAGATGTCGGCAGGGGTAAACTTCTCATGGTCATACACGAATATCGCCGCTCCCACGATCCATTGTCCGTAGAGCTTGCCCCAAACGGCTTTCCCCCATCCCGTGTCGGCCACGGTGAGATGCAGACTGTCCTCCTTCACATTGTGCCAGAAGGCTGCCGTAGAGAGGTGGCCGAGCGCATATGTGTAGTCATGGATAACCATCTTAGGCTCGCCGCTCGTACCGCTTGTGAAGTACATGATAGAATAGTCGGTCGACTTGTTCAGATGCTCCGGACGGCGGAACTTAGGCGAGTTCTCCACACCCTCCATAAAGTCGTCCCAACCGTCAGGCACGAGCGGACCGATACTGATGCGTCGCTCCAGACTCGGGCACATAGGGTAGGCGCCGTTGACATGGTCAATGATTTCCTTGTCGCCACAGCACACGATGGCCTTGATGTCGGCACACTGGCAGCGGTATACGATGTCGTTTGCAGTCAAGAGATAAGTAGCCGGAATAGCTATAGCCCCAATCTTGTGAAGGGCTATGATGGTGAGCCAAAACTGATACCTGCGCTTCAGCACAAGCATCACCATGTCGTTCTTGCCTATGCCGAGCGTGGTGAGATAAGACGCAACCTTGTCGGTCTCGCGCTTCAAGTCGGAATACGAGAAACGCTTCTCTTCGCCCTGGTCGTTTGTCCACAGCAGGGCAAGTTTGTCAGGAGCCACACGAGCCCACTCGTCCATCACATCGTAGGCAAAGTTGAACTCATCAGGCACAATATATTCCAGATTATCCCTGAAGTCCTCCATAGAAGAGAACTTGCTCTGCTTCAAAAATTTCTCTAACATTGTATAATATTATATATCTTTATCTGCCTTTCAAAATCAATACACATGCTTCGCTTCCCCACAACAGGAAAGCAAAACATGTTTCCAAGTTCCAAAATTAAAAACTATCAGCAGACAATACAAATATTAAATGCGCAAAAATGAACAAATTGCACAAAATTAACCATTCTGAGCGTTTATAAAAAGCAAAAACTGCACAGCATTTTTCACCTTGTGCACTCTGCTACAAACCGAAGTAGCAACTGATGTAGCCGTAATACTTTTCGTCTGCCCCGTCGGCCTTAGGCATCGTAAGACGGAAGTTAGGAGCAATCTTCACATACTTGCCCACTTTCCACTGCGCCCCGACCATCACCATGCTCTGGTCTACATACTTGCCATAATCATTCTTGACCTCGTTCCAACCGTCGTTAGAGCTCAAATCGTCAAAGCGAGCAAACACCTCAGAGTTCTTGCCCGTCTTCAAAGTGCCATAGACAGATATACCCATCTGATTCAAGTCCTTCATGCCCTTCGTGTTCTCCATCACGTTGTATTCCGCACCCACAGAGAACCTGTCACATTTGTAGCCCACGAAAGCCGAATAATTCATCACATCCTTCTGCCCCTCCTTGTTTTGCTCGTTAATGCCGGCATACAGACGCATAATCAGCCCGTCCACAGGAGTGAACGTAGCGCCCAGCCCATACAGGAGTCCGTCGCCATTCTGAATCTTCTTATACCCCTCGCCATTAACAACCACACCATCGAGCGACACCCAGTCCGCTCCCTTCCACGTAGCCGAAACACCGAGGTCGGCACTGCTGCCGAAACCATAATGATGCTGAAATCCCATATAAATATAGCGGTAGCCCCAGTGCTTCTCCACCATATTACTTATCGTAGTCGGAATAAGACCTCCGCTAAGAGTCCAGTCGCCCGACTTCCACGAAATCATCGCATTCTTGATATACGCAATGCGCTGCATATCAGACACATTGCTTGACTTGCCAATATCCATCACACCCTTGACCGAGAGCCCCTTGCCCAAGTCGTACTGATAACCCAGATAAGAACGCTCCATATCAAAGCCCCTGTAATCATTATCAACGCCAAATCCAGAATAGAACCCACTGAAAACCTGTACAATAGCCTTTCCCTTAGGTTCGCTTTTCACACTCTCCTGCGCCTGAACACAGACTGCAAAGCAGGCCACAAGTCCTGCCACGATAAATTTTGTTTTCATTGTCATCTTAATTTCGTGTTTGACTCTTCCAATGAACAAAGATAACACTTCACAGCGGTTCGCAAAAGATTTTTCCCCAATTATCCGCCTCGCACCAGCAAAAACGCCCTCCCCCTCCCCTCACCTGTAAAACCATACGCCATAATCCATCCACCCCCGCCTCATAAATACAAACTCAGTCTAAGTTCGTATAAACACAGTCTAAGTTCGTACGTACTCAGCCTAAGTTCGTACAAACTTAGCCTAAGTTTATAGATTTCACCCGCCAAAGACAAAATCACTACACCGCTCCATTTGGAGTTGTGCGATTTCGTTTTATGCAATATTCTTTGCCATTAATCCAAAAGATTGTAACTTTGCCGTTAACTACCAGTAATGTGTAGTTACGGATTGATTACGAACAAATAAACAATATAGAAAGCAATGGAATACAATTTCAGAGACATTGAGAAGAAATGGCGACAGAAGTGGGTGGAGCAGAAGACCTACAAGGTTGTGGAAGACGAGAACAAGAAGAAGTTCTACGTGCTCAACATGTTCCCTTATCCGTCAGGTGCGGGACTGCACGTAGGTCATCCGCTCGGCTACATCGCAAGCGACATATATGCGCGCTACAAGCGTTTGCAGGGATTCAACGTACTCAACCCAATGGGTTATGACGCTTACGGACTCCCTGCCGAGCAGTATGCCATCCAGACAGGACAGCACCCTGAGGTGACAACTGTGGCAAACATCGACCGCTACCGCGAACAGCTGGACAAGATCGGTTTCTCGTTCGACTGGGACCGCGAGGTGCGCACCTGTGCTCCCGACTACTACCACTGGACTCAGTGGGCTTTCCAGAAGATGTTCAACAGTTACTACGACAATAAGGAGCAGAAGGCCATGCCTATCAGCAATCTCGTTGCTCACTTCGAGGCCAACGGCACTGAAGGCATCAACGCTGCTGGTTCGGAGGAACTTAAGTTCTCGGCTGCTGAATGGAACGCAATGGACGAGAAGCAGAAGAGCGACACGCTGATGAACTGGCGCATCGCTTTCCTTGGCGAAACTATGGTAAACTGGTGTCCTAAACTCGGCACAGTGCTTGCCAACGACGAGGTTATCGACGGAGTGAGCGAACGCGGTGGCTACCCTGTGGAGCAGAAGAAGATGCGTCAGTGGTGCTTGCGCGTGTCAGCCTACTCTCAGCGTTTGCTCGACGGACTCGACGTAATCGACTGGACTGACTCGCTCAAGGAGACTCAGCGCAACTGGATTGGTCGTTCTGAAGGTGCAGAAATCCAGTTTAAGGTTAAGGACAGCGACATAGAGTTCACAATCTTCACCACTCGTGCCGACACAATGTTCGGTGTGACATTCATGGTTCTCGCACCAGAGAGCGAACTCGTGCAGACTCTCACCACAGCAGAGCAGAAAGAGGCTGTCGACGCTTATCTCGATGCTGTGAAGAAGCGTACAGAGCGCGAGCGCATGATTGACAAGAAGGTGACAGGCGTTTTCACAGGAAGCTACGCTGTCAATCCGTTCACAGGCGAGGCAATCCCTGTATGGGTGAGCGACTACGTGCTTGCCGGTTACGGAACTGGTGCCATCATGGCAGTGCCGGCTCACGACAGCCGCGACTACGCTTTTGCTAAGCACTTCGGTTTGCCTATCATCCCGCTTGTTGAGGGATGCGACGTGAGCGAAGAGAGTTTCGACGCTAAGGAAGGCATCGTGACCAACTCGCCTCGCGAGGGTGTTGAGCCTTACATCGATTTCTCCCTCAACGGACTCACAATCAAGGAGGCCATAGCTGCCACTAAGAAATATGTGAAGGAGCACAACCTCGGCCGCGTGAAGGTGAACTACCGCCTGCGCGACGCAATCTTCAGCCGCCAGCGCTATTGGGGCGAACCGTTCCCAGTGTACTACAAGAACGGCATCCCTTGCATGATTCCAGAAGAGTGCCTGCCACTCGAACTACCTGAAGTGGACAAGTTCCTCCCAACAGAAACAGGAGAACCGCCACTGGGCAACGCCACAAAGTGGGCTTGGGACGAGCAGAACAAGCAGGTTGTGGAGAACACGAAGATTGACAACGCTACAGTGTTCCCTATCGAACTCTACACCATGCCAGGCTTCGCTGGTTCATCCGCATACTACCTCAGATATATGGATCCACACAACGGCGAAGCGCTTGTCAGCGAGAAGGCTGACGGCTATTGGCAGAACGTGGACCTCTACGTTGGTGGAACCGAGCATGCCACAGGCCACTTGATCTATAGCCGTTTCTGGAACAAGTTCCTCTTCGACCTCGGCTACAGCGTAAAGGACGAGCCTTTCCAGAAGCTCATCAACCAAGGCATGATTCAGGGACGAAGCAATTTCGTCTACCGCATCAAGGACACAAACACATTCGTCAGCTACAACCTGCGCAACGAATATGACACCACTCCGATCCACGTGGATGTAAACATTGTGAGCAACGACGTCCTCGACGTTGAAGCGTTCAAGGCTTGGCGCCCTGAGTATAGCACAGCGGAGTTCATCCTCGAAGACGGCAAATACATCTGCGGATGGGCTGTTGAGAAGATGTCAAAGTCAATGTTCAACGTCGTTAATCCAGATATGATCGTTGAGAAGTACGGTGCAGACACTCTCCGTCTCTACGAAATGTTCCTCGGTCCTGTAGAGCAGTCAAAGCCTTGGGATACAAACGGCATTGACGGTTGTCACCGCTTCCTCAAGAAACTTTGGGGCATGTACTTCGATCGCGACGGAAAACTCCAGGCATCAGATGCCGAGCCGACTAAGGAAGAGATGAAGTCGCTCCACAAGCTCATCAAGAAGGTGACCGCCGACATCGAGGTATTCTCTTACAACACCAGCGTCAGCGCATTCATGATCTGCCTCAACGAGCTCAACCAGCTCAAGAGTCACAACCGCCACGTGATGGAAAGTCTCGCAGTACTCCTCGCACCGTTCTGTCCTCACCTCTGCGAAGAACTTTGGGAGGCTCTCGGACACGACACTTCAATCTGCGATGCTCAGTGGCCTGAGTTCAACGAGGAATACTTGAAGGAAGACTCTATGAACCTCACTGTCAGCTTCAACGGAAAGGCACGCTTCCAGCTTGCGTTCCCAGCCGACGCAGACAACGCCACTATCGAGCAGACTGTACTTGCCGACGAGCAGTCGCAAAAGTACATGGAAGGCAAGAGCGTAGTGAAAGTGATTATCGTTCCTAAGCGAATCGTTAATATTGTATTAAAATGAAACCTTTAGCGCTGAAACCATACGCTATGTCGGCCTTTCAGGAGGCGAGAGACTACCTGTCCATCACTTTCGGTCTTTTCCTCTACTCCTTCGGACTGACATACTTCATGCTCCCCTATGAGATTACAACAGGAGGAGTAGCGGGTATTGGCTCGATTATCTACTATGCCACAGGGTTCGAGGTGCAAAACACCTACCTCATTGTCAATGCCATACTCCTCATAGCGGCGATTAAAGTGTTAGGTTGGAAATTCTGTTTCCGCACCATCTACGCTGTTCTCGTGCTAACTTTCTTCATTTGGGTTATGCAGCGCATTGCCGAAGGCGACAACGGCGTATTGCCACGAGTATGCAACGACCAGACCTTCATGGCATGTATCATAGGCGCATGCCTTGAGGGTACAGGCCTTGCCATCTGCTTCCTCAGCAACGGAAGCACAGGAGGCACGGACATTATCGCAGCCATTGTCAACAAGTACAAGAACATGAGTCTCGGAACCATCATCATGCTCTGCGACGTGTTTATCATCTCCTCTTGCTACTTCGTTTTCCACGACTGGCAGCGCGTAGTGTTCGGTTTTGCCACCCTCATCGTATCGAGCGTCACTCTCGACTTCGTCGTGAACAAGCAACGCCAGTCGGTACAGTTCATGATTTTCTCGCGCAACTACCGCAAGATTGCCGATGCCATCAATGCCACAGGCCGCGGAGTAACGGTGCTTGACGGCACTGGATGGTACACTCGCACAGAGCGCAAAGTGATAGTCGTTCTGGTGAAAAAGCGCGAATCCATCAATATTTTCCGCATGATAAAGTCTATCGACCCATACGCCTTTGTGTCGATGGGCAACGTACAAGGCGTTTACGGCGAAGGATTCGACCCTATCAAAGCGAGCATTAAGACAAACAAAGGTAAAAAAACAATAGTTTTTGCAAGCAACAACCAGCATAAGCTGAAGGAGATTCGCGCCATTCTCGGCGACAAGTTTGACGTGCGCAGTCTTGAAGACATAGGATGCCACGACGACATTCCAGAAACTTCAGGGACGCTCGAAGGCAACGCACTGCAAAAGGCCGAATACATCAAGCAGTTCTACGGCTACGATTGCTTTGCCGATGATACTGGTCTGGAATGTACAGCCCTCGACGGCGAACCTGGAGTCTACTCCGCACGCTATGCCGGCGGCAACGGCCACGACTCCGAAGCTAACATGCAGAAACTGCTGAACAACCTCGAAAACAAGAAAGACCGCACAGCACAGTTCCGTACTGTCATCGCTCTCATCTACAACGGCAGCACTCACTACTTTGAGGGAACCGTAAAGGGTACTATATCTACGGAAAAGCATGGTGACGGCGGATTCGGTTACGACCCGATATTCGTGCCGGACGGCCACGACAAAACCTTTGCAGAGCTCGGTAGCGACGTAAAGAACACTATCAGCCACCGCGCACTTGCTGTAGAGAAACTTGTAAACTACCTTAATCAACGGTAAGCATACTATTCCACGGGGTAGGTCCTATGGGCCTGCCCCATTTCTTTTTACCACCAAACCTCATCACCCCAATCCTATTGTGACTCTCCAGGAATTTCTCTCCGAATGGCACAATGATTCCTCCACTATCAAGGTGCACACATCAGGCTCGACAGGCGTCCCAAAAGAAATGCACGTCGAAAAGGCGCAAATGGTCAATAGCGCACGAATGACTTGCCGTTTCCTCAAGCTCGGCAGCAACGACAAAGCACTGCTTTGCCTGCCTCTCGACTATATTGCAGGCAAAATGATGGTTGTCCGTTCCATCGTGGCAGGAATGGAACTTATCAGCGTGGAACCATCAGCGCATCCTCTATCAGGGCTCACAACAATTCCCGATTTCGCAGCAATGACACCGATGCAAGTGGCACGAACATTTGAAAACGCCGATGAAACCGAGGTTTTTACGAAAATCCGCAACGTCATCATCGGAGGCGGCGCCATCGATCCCCGCACAGAAAAACAGCTGCGCACCTGCAACAATGCAATTTGGAGCACCTACGGCATGACCGAAACTCTTTCGCACATAGCACTCCGCAGAGTTAGCGGTGAAAACTCCACACACTGGTACACTCCATTTGAAGGCATCATAGTCTCCCAGGCAGATAACTCTACGCTTACAGTCAACGCGCCTATGCTCCATAAAGGGATTCTCCAAACGAATGACATCGTTGAAATGAACACCAACGGACAGTTCCGTATCATCGGCAGACGAGACAACACCATAAACTCTGGAGGAGTGAAAATTCAAATAGAGGAGGTGGAAGAAAGACTCAAAGAATTGTGCCCAAACGTCCCCTTCATCATAACATCACGTCCCGACGCGATATTTGGCGAGGCGATAGTGGCATTAATACCAAAAAGTGCCGATGAAATGGGTGAAAAAGCGCTCCAAGACGCCATTTCCGCCCTTCCTAAATATTGGCGTCCAAAAAGTATAGTTCATACGGAAAAATTGCCCATGACCGAAACTGGAAAACCCGACAGAGCAAAAGCAAAAGCCGTTGCTGCAAAATAATGGAAACAGACCGATTTAGCCCGTTCAATTCGCATCTTGTGAACAAAATGTGAACAAAATGAAAACTAACGGTGTAGCGTTTGTTAACCAACGAGCGCTCGTTCGTTTTCTTTTGAGCGCTCATATATCGTTACAAAGACTTCCGTTGCCTACCCTAACGGCATGCGATGTTCCTTCAGTTCCCTTCGCAAATCTTTAGTCCTGCCATCAGTCACGTCATCCATAAGTTTCCAGAACTTGTCGCTATGGTCGTGGTGGACAGTGTGGCACAGTTCATGCTTAATAACATAGTCTATAAGATGTGACGGAACAGCCATGAGGTAAAGACTCAGGTTTATACTATTGCGCGCTGAACAACTGCCCCAGCAAGTCCTTGACGACTGAATCTTCACACCCGTATGCTTAAACCCATATTCAGCGGCAATCTCATCAGTCCTTCGAGGCAGATAATTCTTTGCGTGCAAACGCAACTCTTCTACAAAGAATTTCTTTAGCCAACCTTGATACTTTGTGAGATCAGTGCCTGGATCGATGTATATCTTACTCCAAAACTCGCCCCGCCTCACGCAAACCTCTCCCTGGTGCAGTTTCACCGACCTACACTCTTCGTCAGAGGCAAAGCCAACGCTGACGATACCTGTGCTGATAGAGAATTGCCTGTCTATCAAGGTTGCGGTGTCACGAATGAGAGATTGCCTGGATGAAAGTTTTGCACGAAAAGCATCCAGCGCATCACGGATTTCGGACAGCGTAGCCCTCGGCGAGCAAGTGACCCTCACTCCATCAGCCGAAGCGCGCATGATGATGTTGCATGCTCTTGCGTTACGCACCACGCTAATCACGCCGAGTTCTTCATCGACCCATTGACTTTCTGCTTCCCTCATTCCACCTTATACATTGACTGCCTTCAATCAGTTCTCGTTTGCACGATTGTTCTACTCTCTACTTTCTACTAATATCAAGGAATATACGGATATTGGTCAAAATCCGGATCACGTTTCTCAAGGAACGCCTTTCCACCCTCCTGCGCCTCGTCTGTGAAATAGTAAAGCATCGTAGCGTCGCCGGCAAGTTCCTGAATGCCAGCCTGTCCGTCAAGTTCGGCATTAAGGCCGGCCTTAATCATTCTCAAAGCAATAGGGCTACGCTTCATCATAGTCTTTGCCCAGTCTACAACTTCATCCTCAAGTTGGTCGTAAGGCACAACCTTGTTGACGAGTCCCATGTCAAGCGCCTCGGCGGCAGTGTACAGGCGGCAAAGGAACCAAATTTCGCGTGCTTTCTTTTGTCCGACAATGCGAGCCAGATATGATGAACCGAAACCGGCGTCAAAACTTCCCACTTTCGGACCAGTCTGCCCGAACTTCGCATTTTCTGCAGCAATGCTGAGGTCGCACACAACATGGAGCACATGACCACCGCCAACAGCGAAACCGTTAACCATTGCAATGACTGGTTTCGGCAAAGAACGAATCTGCTTCTGCACGTCAAGCACATTAAGGCGCGGAATACCGTCCTTACCAACATATCCGCCACGCCCCTTGACGTTCATATCACCTCCGGCACAAAACGCTTCCGTTTTCAAGCGCTCCTCTTCTGTTTGTCCCTCCTGTAGCGGACTCGGTGCACCTGTAAGAACTACCACACGCACATCCTTAGCCTCTCTGCAATAATAAAGCGCATCGCTTATCTCCCACGTTGTGCGAGGGGTAAAAGCGTTGCGATAGCGCGGACGATTAATCGTAATGCGTGCTATTCCCTCGAAGAAGTCAAAGAGTATCTCCTCATACTCCTTTATCTGTTTCCATTCTCTTGCCATATCTATTTACTTATTAATAATTACCTCCAATATCCTGACCGATTTGTCATCACGGCACCAATCCGACATGAGCCATTCGGCATGTTCATCGGAAAAGTCAGGGGCACTAACACATTTATAGTCCGCTCCGCATTCAAGAGCAACGCCTTCGGCAGAAGTGTTGTGTCCACCCGCCACCATCGTGTCCCTGTATGGCGTGCGCTCCATGCCAGGAATGTTGCGGAAAATACGTCCGCCGCCATTGTTGAGAAGCAGCACACTCAGATGCAAACGCCCTCCACCTGGCAGATCGCCTCCCTTTGCATAATTGTTCCAAAGCCCGTTCTTATCGTAGAAGAAACTCAGGTCGCCAGTGAGCAGTAAAGTATTCTTTCCGCTTCCAACAGCCAGTCCCACAGCCGTCGAGACACTCCCTTCAATGCCATTGATGCCACGATTGCAATAGATATTGCATCCCGTAGAAGGCACCCGCTGAATGTCACGTACCATGCTGCTGTTGGCCACATGGATGTTCCATGCCAATGGCACCGACTTTAAGGTCCGTTTCAATACTGCAATCTCCCAATCATTCGGTTTCATCGGCATTTTTTCACCCTGAGCCTCCCATCCACCGAGAAAATCAGCATCCACATCAACAGGGATGTTTTGAGCCAAAACCTCTACAGCACGCTCCGCCTCGCACTCCCATACCAATGTAAGACACTGGAACAAGTCTGCGACTTCGCCTGTACGACTAACGCTCCAATGATGCTGCGGAGCATTCCTACGCAACCACTGCTTCAGATTTTTTGACACGATATGGCCGCCTATCGTCACGATGAAATCGGGAAGCAACCTACCGTTATCGCTGCCCTCTGCAATCACGCTGTCGAAATGTCGACAAGTAATATATTCCTGCTTGACATTAGATAGTTCCTCCGCAAGAATGACGCAGCGCGGAGCAAGTTTTGCCAGATGTTTTTCCACTCGTCGAGCCTCTTCGGGAAGCATCTGTCCAATAACAATCATCGGTCTGCGAGCCGCCTTCCAAAAGGCAAGTCCTTCATCGGACAAGGAGGCATTTTTCGCACCACTCCAATAGTTCACTACACGCTCATCTGGCAGAACCTCCGCCGAAAAATCAAACAAAGGTTCCGACAGCGGCACATTGACATGTACAGGGCCATGCGAACATTCCAACTCAATGAAAGCCTCGTTAACAAGTCTATTAGTATGCCATTCCGTCCCTTCCGCTTCAGGCAGACAGACCACTTTGCGGACAGTCTGTCCGAACGCCGTCAGCTGCGGCATCGTCTGACCATCCATCTGCCCAATCCACTCTGCAGGCCTGTCCGCAGTGATAACAAGCAACGGCAACGGACGATAATACGCCTCTGCCACGGCAGGGGCAAGGTTGAGCACAGCCGAGCCCGAAGTGCAGCACACTGCCACAGGCCGGCATTTAGCCTCGATGAGTCCGAGTGCAAAGAATCCCGCACTGCGTTCATCCGTTACCTCATAACAGCGCATTCCAGCTGATGCAAACGTGTGTATCAGAGGAGCGTTCCTACTCCCTGGACACACAACGACCTCACCAATGCCTTTCTTGAGCATTAGTGAGGTCAGTTGCAGTATGTTTCGCTTTGATGATAGCATTTGCCTATGATTTTAGTCAACACTACAAAATATCCCCAACAGTCTTCATTTTCTCCTCCGTTTCCTGCCATTCCGACTCTGCATCCGATGATGCCAGTATTCCGCCTCCGGCATAAAGCACCGCTTTGTCTGCAGCAATTCGGGCGCAACGAAGATTAACATACAAATCAGTCTTCCCGTTAGGATCAAACATGCCCACTACACCTGTATAGTAGCCACGCTCATAGCCCTCATTTTCCACGATGAAATGGAGTGATTTCTCCTTTGGCATACCGCAAACTGCAGGTGTCGGATGGAGCGACTCCACTATTGAAGTGAGTCCACATCCCTGCTTAGGCGAGAAATGGAAATGGGTCTTCAGATGAAGCAACTGACCAGCACGAGAGTTGTATGGCCCCTCCTCTTCAATGACAGACGCAAAAGAATAAAGGGTCTTACGCACATAATCGGCCACAATCCCCTGTTCCTTCTTGTTCTTTTCGCTCCATATAAAGCTTGCATCGGTCTGTGAAAGTGGCACTGTACCAGCCAGCGCCACCGTACGAAAATGATTCTTGCTGCCCGACAGCAATATTTCGGGCGTACAGCCTATCCAAGTGCCACACCCTGGTGCGCTGCACAGATAGACCATCATACGCGGATAGGCATCGCAAGCACGCTTGAAAGCCTCAACAGCATCGCCTGCGCAATCTCTCACGTTATATCTTGAAAGGACAAGTTTTTCAAACTGCCCATCGTTTAGCACTTCATGGAATTTACTGAAAACGCGCCCATACTGGTCTTTGCCATACGAAGGCAAAGTATCCATTTCATCGCACAATTTCACCTTTTCTGATGCGACATCTGCCACCGCCTTAACATATAATCTATCGGGACGTATCAATACGATACGCTGCTTGCCATCACAAGCGAAAGGAATCATCACGAATCCGCTCCTACCCTCCAGTTCGGCAATGCTGTCATACATCTCCAGCATGCCTGATTCCTGCACCACAACAGTGCATTCATCAGCAAACGGAAGTCGATATATGGCAAAAGGGTGCTTTATCATCTTTCTTTGCAATATGTGTGCTACTATTTATTGGGAAGTATCCTGTTCATTACTCTCTCTGTCGATATGAGCGTGCCGTCCTCTCCCACAACATCCACATTCCACACATGGGTTGACTTCCCCGCACTGACCAGAGTGGCGCGTCCGTAGACCTTGCCTTCCTTCTGCGACATAGCAACGTGATTGCCCGAAACCTGCACACCACAAACGACCTTCGACTGGTCATAACCTATTAAGTGGAGCGACCCTGCACCCGCAATTGTTTCAGCCAAAGTCAGTGAAGCGCCACCATGAAGAATGCCAAAATACTGGCGCGTAGCATCACTAATAGGCATTTCCGCCACTGCTGCATCATCGTCAGTAGGCACGAAACGAATGCCAAGCGCCTCTATCATAGTGCCGTGCATGCGGCTGTTCAGAAATTCACATTCTTTCTCTGTCAACATATTTCTTACTCCTAAAAATCCAAGAATTTGCGCAATTGCTCCTCTTCCACATCTCCGAGTTCAAATTCCTTCTCCGCATCATTACGCACCATGTTAAGCCACCACGAATGAGCCTCTTCGCCCTCGCGGCGCCAATACTCCTCATCAACAAACAAACTACCAGCCTCATTTTGCATAAGCGAAACTGCATATGCCAAAGCATTCTTATTGTAGTCGCGCTGAATAAGTTTAAGTATTGACACAATTTCGTCAGTACAGCCTATTGCTCCCGATGCTATGTCGCTCTCCAGACGGTCAATCTCGCACCTTGGAGTCAGCATTCCGCACATGTCCAGCCATTCGCCATCGGCTACCGGCTCAGAACTACTGAGAGTACCGTCATTCTTTTGCAACACACTGTGGATGAACAGGCGTATCGCTATATCATATATACTTATGCCTCTGACAAGTGCCGATTTCTTAATCAGACAGTTGCCGTAAGAGTATTCCTCCACATCCTCACCCTGCTCTTCAATAAGGCGCTTGAGAATCTGTTTGCCTTCCACTACGTTCTGTATGATATAAGGATTCGGGAAAGCAAAGTCTATAATGTCACGACGTGCCGACACAGGACGGTGGTCGCGCTTAGGCCATTTGCCCACATCACGCCATGTACCGACCGTACGCAGATTAACAGCAGGAACGAGCCACGTAGTCTCGCCCGACGCTATGACATACGAAAAAGGCAACTTCTCCACCCTCGGATGAGTGGAAATCTTGCCCATAGCCATAGAGAACGCACCTATATGGGCAGGCCACAAGATATGGCAGCCTGAAGCCGTCTTCGAACCGCGCTCAAGCGTTCCCCAGTGAATCGGTCCCATCTTATACGCGTGGTTGCTCTGATTAGTTGCAGAACCGGCATTGTAGAACGAGAACATGCCCCCGATAAGCAATGTAGACTTATGATGCGACGCTGAGAACGGACCGCAAAATGCAGCACACGCCTCTCCGTTCTCCATGTGGCTGTTGGCAAAAAACAGAGAGCTCTCCGAAGAGAAACCTTTTCCCACATGTACCGACTCGCCGATGAACGAATTGCTCACCTTCGCACCGTCGGTCACAGCGGCTCCGTTACCTACAACCGAACTATCGATTATAACGTCCGTTCCGATATAAGTAGATGCGTCATCTGTGCTCAGCACGGTCACATTCGACAGTCGGCTTGCTCCTTGCACCTCACACGCACGTCCCAACACGCAGTTCGTCATCTCCTTCACCCCCACAACCCTCGAACGGTCGCCCACAAGGCCGCGTCCAGCAGGATTATGGTCAGCAGCTTCGCGCATGGCCATATCCCTCACATCCTTATTGCGCAGCATCAGCCAAGCCAACTGTGCAGTCAGTCCGTCGTAGATGACAACATTGCCGTCGCCGCCCTCATTGAGCACCGCCACCAAATTACCGTTGCCGAAGTTAGTAGAGCCCTGCACTGCTATGACTCCCACGTTGCTGACAAGACACCGTTCGCCTATATCATAGTTCGAGATATATCCTCTTACATTTTCCACCAAGCAACCATCACCAATGGTGACATTGTGCAACACGGCATTACGCACACCGCAGCGACGCACAAATCCGTCCTCCATTTCAGCAGTACCCACAAGCGAACCAATCTCCACATGCCCGTAGAAATCTACACTGCGCACCCTGCCCGTATCAAAATCTTCATCAACGAGCACCTCACTCCAGTCTTCTGCCGAGCAACCCTGTTCTTCAAGCAAGGCAATCTCCCTGTTTGTCAATCCACGCATATTATTTTTCTTTTTAATCCCCCAAAATTACAATAAATAGATTTAATAACAACAAAAACAACTGGCAAAGATTAAAGTTCTGCATGCGAAAAATATCAACGGTGCACCGTTAAGGTTGAAACGCTGCACCGTTTTAATCTTAACGCTCCTCCATTTATTCATAAATGCTTAAGCGTTGTATATACGAATTTAAGGAATAGGAGACACAAAAAAAACAAATACCAGCCAAACTGCTGGACAATTATAAAATGTGGCAATGTTTAGCAGTGCTCTTCGCCATAACCTACATCATTAGGCTATGGCAACATTTCACCATTTAAACAAACTTAATATCAATACGTTTGAAAAGATTCCCATATTTTGCTACTTTTGCAAGCAGAAATCAAGAAAAGGCAAGCAAAATGTTCAAACGCATTACAATAAAGGTAGGAAGCAACGTGCTGACACGAGTTGACGGGTCGCTCGATGTCACACGCATGTCAGCACTTGTTGATCAGATTGCAGAACTAAGAGATATGGGAACAGAGGTCGTGCTCGTTTCTTCAGGCGCAGTAGCAAGCGGACGGAGCGAACTGAAAGGGCTTCAGTATGCAAGTTCATCGGGACGGAAAATGGACAGCGTAAACCAACGCCAACTCTACTCCGCCGTAGGACAAGCCAAACTGATAAACCGATACTACGAGATGTTTCGCGACCACGGCATCAGCGTGGGACAGGTGCTGACAACAAAAGAAAGCCTTGCCACACGCCAGGACTACCTCAACCAGCGCAACTGCATGGAGGTCATGCTTCAGTGCGGAGTGCTACCTATTGTCAATGAGAACGACACCATATCGGTGACAGAACTGATGTTTACCGACAACGACGAACTCTCCGGACTCATAGCAACAATGACTGGAGCAGAAGCGCTTGTCATACTTTCGAATATCGACGGCATCTACACAGGCTCGCCGTCCGATCCTAAGTCTGAACTCATACGCACCGTCGAACCCGGACGCGATCTCAGCGAATACATCCAGAGCGAGAAGTCGGGATTCGGACGAGGGGGCATGCTCACCAAAAACCGCATAGCAAGCAAGGTGGCAGAGGAAGGCATTACCGTAGTCATAGCCAACGGCAAACGCGCTAACATACTTGTAGACATCATGACGGGCGCAGATGATGTGCCTTGCACCATCTTCACCCCTTCAAGCAACGAAGCATCGAGCATGAAACGATGGATAGCCCACAGCGACGGATTCGCAAAAGGAGCCCTCCACCTCAACGAAGGCGCAAGCGAAATCATCCGCGGAGAGCAGGCTGCAAGCATCCTGCCCGTAGGTGTAACACGGATAGAGGGCGACTTCGAACGCCACGACATCGTGAGCATCATCGACAGCAAAGGCCATAGCATCGGAGTGGGCAGAGTGTCGCTCTGCAGCGAAGACGCCCGCAAAATCATCGGAATGAAAGGCCAGAAGCCTCTTGTGCATTACGACTATATGTTTTTGGAGTGATAAAATAGAATGATGAAAGATATATTTACAAAAGTAAAGGATGCGAGCGTGACGCTTGCCCTTATCGACACTAACAAGATAAATAACATATTGCTCGACGTGGCTGATGCCGCCATTGCCAATTGCGACTACATCCTTGCCGAGAACAGCAAGGACCTGGACATGATGGACAAGTCGAACCCCATGTACGACCGTCTGATGCTAACCCGCGAAAGAATAGAAGGCATCGCTGCCGATACGCGTAAGGTGGCTCAGTTGCCAAGTCCGCTCGGCAAGGTACTGAAACACACCGTTCTGCCAAACGGCCTGGACCTCAAGCGCATCATCGTGCCTTTCGGAGTCATCGGCATAGTCTACGAAGCACGTCCCAACGTAACCTTCGACGTGTTTGCCCTCTGCCTCAAGAGCGGAAACGCATGCGTACTGAAAGGAGGCAAGGACGCCGACCATTCCAATCGCGCAATCGTGAAAGTCATAAAGAGCGTGCTATCCAAGCATGAGATTGACGAGCACTCCATCGAACTTCTCCCTGCCACCCATGAAGCCACGGCTGAAATGCTCCATGCCAACGGACTGATAGACCTCGTCATACCTCGTGGCAGCAAACGCCTCATCGATTTCGTAAGGCGCGAAGCCAGTGTGCCGGTAATCGAGACCGGAGCAGGCGTCTGCCATGCTTACTTCGACAAGGACGGCGACACAGCAAAGGGAGCAGCCATCATCAACAACGCTAAGACAAGGCGCGTCAGCGTGTGCAACGCCCTCGACTGCATGATCATTCATGCCGACCGGCTTGCCGATTTGCCAAGCCTCTGCGCGCCACTTGCAGAGAGCAGCGTGAAGATATATGCCGACCAGGCAGCAAAGGCGGCGCTGTCAAGCTCCTACCCTTCCGAACTGCTCGCCGATGCCACGGAAGAGCACTACGGCACGGAGTTCCAGTCGTACGCAATGGCACTGAAAACCGTCTGCATCAACGATGAAGCAATAGCCCACATCCGCAAGTTCGGCTCAGGCCATAGCGAGTGCATCATCACAGAGAACGCCGCTGCTGCCGACAAGTTCCTCCGCATGGTCGATGCCGCTTGTGTCTACCACAACGCGCCTACGTCATTTACCGACGGCGCCCAGTTCGGTCTCGGTGCTGAAATCGGTATCAGCACACAGAAATCGCACGCCAGAGGACCAATGGCATTAGAGGAAATCACCACTTATAAGTGGATTATTCGTGGAAACGGACAGACAAGACCAAAATAAACCGTGCATTTTTTCCTTATTTGATGCAGAAATTCTAACTTTGCAAATTGAACAAGAAGGGCTCTATGGGTAAGAGGTCTGACACTTCGCCCAAATCCAAATCCTTTTCAGTCAACATATAAAACTCACATATATTCTAAAGATGAAGAAGCAGTTTAAGAAAGTGCTGGTTTTAGGCTCCGGAGCCTTAAAAATCGGACAAGCAGGAGAGTTCGACTACTCTGGTTCGCAGGCATTGAAAGCCCTGCGTGAAGAAGGAATCCGCTCAGTATTGGTAAACCCCAACATCGCTACCATCCAGACATCGGAAGGTATTGCTGACCAAGTTTATTTCCTCCCTGTCACTCCGCATTTCGTTACAGAAATCATTAAGAAAGAACGCCCAGACGGAATATTGTTGGCATTCGGAGGTCAGACAGCGCTCAACTGCGGTACTGAACTTTATCTGAAAGGCATTCTTAAGGAATATGGCGTAGAGGTTCTCGGCACGTCGGTAGAAGCAATTATGTATACCGAAGACCGAGACCTTTTTGTTAAGAAACTCGACGAAATCGAGATGAAGACCCCTGTGAGCGAGGCTGTCGAGAATATGGAAGACGCTCTCGCCGCAGCACACAGAATCGGGTTCCCTGTAATGATCCGCTCTGCTTACGCCCTCGGCGGCCTCGGCAGCGGCATCTGCCAGAACGAAGAGCAGTTCACCGAACTTGCTGAAAGCGCATTCACTTTCGCTCCGCAGATTCTCGTCGAAGAGTCCCTTAAGGGATGGAAGGAAATTGAGTTTGAGGTTATCCGCGATGCCAACGACCACTGCTTCACAGTGGCAAGCATGGAAAACTTCGACCCGCTCGGCATCCACACAGGAGAATCAATCGTTGTTGCTCCTACTTGCTCGCTCACTCCTGAGCAGGTTTCTTACTTGCAGGAAATCTCAGTTAAGGCAATCCGCCACTTGGGCATCGTCGGTGAGTGTAACATCCAGTACGCTTTCAACGCTGAGACCAACGACTACCGTGTCATCGAGGTTAACGCTCGCTTGAGCCGCTCTTCTGCCCTTGCATCAAAGGCTACAGGTTATCCGCTCGCATTCGTTGCAGCTAAGATCGGACTTGGCTACACTCTCGACCAGATCGGCGAGATGGGCACTCCAAACTCTGCTTACGTGGCACCTTCACTCGACTATCTGATTTGCAAGATTCCTCGCTGGGACTTGACCAAATTTGCAGGCGTGTCACGCCACATCGGTTCAAGCATGAAGTCCGTGGGCGAAATCATGTCAATCGGACGCACATTCGAGGAAGTTATCCAGAAAGGACTTCGCATGATCGGCCAGGGCATGCACGGATTCGTTGGCAACGAGAAGACTCACTTCGACAACCTCGACGACGAACTTGCCAACCCTACAGACCTCCGTATCTTCGCTATCGCACAGGCTCTCGAAGAGGGCTACACTATAGACCGCATCGTTGAACTCACTAAGATAGACCCTTGGTTCATCGGCAAGCTCAAGAACATTGTCGACATGAAGAACAAGATCAGTGAGTACAGCACTGTCGAGTCGCTCCCTGCCGAACTCCTCCGCGAAGCTAAGGTTCTCGGATTCTCCGACTTCCAGATTGCACGCTTCGTCAACAAGTCGGACAGCACAAACATGGAGAAGGAAAACCTCGCCGTTCGTGCTTACCGCAAGAAGCTCGGCATTCTGCCAGCCGTGAAGCGCATCAACACCGTTGCGTCAGAACACCCTGAACTCACCAACTACCTCTACATGACTTACGCTGTCGAGGGTCACGACGTCAACTACTACTCTAACGAGAAGTCAGTCGTTGTACTCGGTTCTGGTGCATATCGCATCGGTTCTTCAGTAGAGTTCGACTGGTGTTCTGTCAACGCCATCCAGACTGCACGCAAGCTCGGCTACAAGTCTATCATGATCAACTACAACCCTGAGACAGTATCGACCGACTACGACATGTGCGACCGTCTGTACTTCGACGAACTCTCATTCGAGCGTGTCCTTGACGTTATCGACCTCGAACAGCCTCGCGGCGTAATCGTCTCTGTGGGCGGACAGATACCTAACAACCTTGCTATGAAGCTCCACCGCCAGTCGGTGCCAATCCTCGGAACTTCACCAGTGTCAATCGACCGTGCCGAGAACCGCAACAAGTTCTCCGCTATGCTCGACCAGCTCGGCATCGACCAACCGGCATGGCAGGAGCTCACAAGCCTCGACGACATGAAGGAGTTCATCAAGAAAGTTGGTTACCCTGTACTCGTGCGTCCGTCTTACGTGCTTTCAGGAGCAGCGATGAACGTATGCCACAACGAAGAAGAACTTGAGCGCTTCCTCAACATGGCAGCTGAGGTTTCTAAGGAATACCCTGTAGTAGTATCTCAGTTCATGCAGGAAACTAAGGAAATCGAGTTCGACGCAGTAGCACAGAACGGCGAAGTCGTTGAATACGCTATTTCCGAGCACGTTGAGTTTGCCGGAGTTCATTCAGGCGACGCAACCCTCGTCTTCCCTGCTCAGCAGATCTACTTCTCTACAGCACGCACAATCAAGAAGATAAGCCGTCAGATCGCCAAGGAACTTAACATCAGCGGACCGTTCAACATCCAGTACCTCGCTAAGGGCAACCAGGTGAAGGTAATCGAGTGTAACCTCCGCGCTTCACGTTCGTTCCCATTCGTATCTAAGATTCTCAAGCGCAACTTCATCGAGACTGCAACAAAGATCATGCTCGACGCACCGTACAGCCAGCCTGACAAGTCGGCGTTCGACATCGACCGCATAGGCGTCAAGGCATCGCAGTTCTCATTCGCACGTCTTCAGAACGCCGACCCAGTCCTCAGCGTTGACATGTCGTCAACAGGTGAAGTAGGATGTCTCGGCGACGACTTCAACGAAGCGCTCCTCAACGCACTCATCGCTACTGGTTACAAGGTTCCACAGAAGTCAGTGATGCTCTCATCAGGCGACCCTAAGTCAAAGGTCGACCTCCTCGAACCAAGCCGCATGCTCGTATCTAAGGGCTACAACGTATATGCAACAGAAGGCACAGCTAAGTTCCTCAACGAGAACGGCATCCCAGCCATTGCAGTACACTGGCCGGACGAGAATCCATCGGCAGATAACAACGTGATGCAGATGATTGCCGACCACCAGTTCGACCTAATCGTCAACATCCCTAAGAATCATACTAAGCGCGAACTCACAAACGGCTACCGTATTCGCCGTGCTGCCATCGACCACAACACTCCGTTGATGACTAACGCACGCCTTGCAAAGGCATTCATCGAAGCCTTCTGCCAGTTGAAGGAAGAAGACATCCAAATCAAGAGTTGGCAGGAATATAAGTAACAACTCCACTTACAAACAGGCATTCTGATATTTGTAAATGAAGCAATAAAGGAGGGTTACCCAAAAGAAAAGGGTCACCCTCTTTTTCTGTATTCAGTAAAGAGCAGACATACCCAGACAGAGCACAAAGATTTTCACAGATTAATTCTTTTAGCACGCCACTTTTAATCTGCGTGAACCCGTGAAATCTGTGGTCCTTAATTCTTCGGGCGAGCAAACCCCGCCCCTACGATAAACCATAAACCTTCAACGATAAACGTTACCTCGTAAACGTCATCGTTCCCGTTACAAGCCCTCCTTTCCTCGTCATCCTGAACGTTAGTGAAGGATCTCAACCCACAGACCCTAAACTACAGATCGCACAGATTTTCACAGATTAATTCTTTTCGCACGCTACTTTTAGTCTGCGCGAA
>Ga0233374_1000044_pt1 | contig 35289 bp, 28 predicted proteins | sample ElkDunMinimDraft_FD_180688 | JGI IMG/M metagenome (GOLD analysis project Ga0233374, IMG submission 180688) | Fecal eukaryotic communites from dung pellets of Tule Elk in California, USA - Elk Dung E1 | ecosystem: Host-associated > Mammals > Digestive system > Large intestine > Fecal | place...
ACGTAATCTGGCATCCAATCTACCATTCTTATTATTCACATATTCCTCAATGTCATCTATTGAACCGATTCTATCAAACTCTTCTGCAACAATCTTACAAGAACTCTCTTTCAGATATTTATATACGATGTCAGCCCATTCATTAGATTGGCTTATGTCTTCATCAAAAGTTGCGAAGTATAGATCCGAGTCGGCTTCTGCATCAATCCAATAGCGAAGTTGTTTAACCAATCTTCCTATTTTAGCCATTGCTATAACGGCATGTTGTCTATTCATTGTTTCCATACTTCCCATAAATTAATCATCTAAACTTGGAATCAATGAAACAGCCTTTTGCTTATTCTTGTCAAGCACCTTTGCGTATATCTGGGTAGTCTTGATGTCTTTATGACCAAGAAGCTTTGAGACTGTGAATAGGTCAGTTCCCAAATCAAGCATAAGAACGGCAAATGTGTGGCGACCACAATGGAAGGTTAATTCCTTTTTGGTAATTCCTGCTGCGTCACACCATTTCCTCAAATATGTGCTTATCCAAACTCCATACTTAAATCCACTAAAGACACGTTCTGTTGGCTCTCCTCGTTCACCAAGATATTTGACTGCCTGGGCAGGAATGTCCATATATTCTTGTCCGCCTGTCTTCTTCTGTTTGAATTCAATTCTTGTATATTCTCCAAACTTCTTGACTTCTTCCCAAGTCAATTTTTCAATATCACTCGCACGGAGACCAGTTAAGCAAGAGAAAAGAAAAGCTCTTTTCAACAGTGGTGAAGCACATGGGGTGTTTGCAAGCAGCTTGACTTCATCAAAAGTTAGATAATCTCTTTTTACTTCTTCTACTTTGAACCCTGTTATGCCAATTATAGGATTGGTCGGGATTATCCGCTCATTGAATGCATGATTGATGCAAGCTCTCAATTTATTAAAGTATGAAACTTTTGTATTGGTTGATAGCTTTTCGTAAACACGCTTTGGTGCATTGGGACCACGTTTGAAGTCTTCCTTGTCTGCAACGTCAAGATAATCCTTGAAGCCTTGTACAAATTCAGGAGTAACATCACGGAATGTAGTCTTCTCATCACAATAGATTTCCAAGTAACGAAGACAACTCTTCCAGTTGCCATAGTTACCTTTACTATCAGCATTTTTACCTCGTTCTTCAATCATCTCCCTGAAATAGGGAAGAAACAATATGTCTTCCTTGAACTGACGAGTGAAGTCGTACTGACCATTTTGAATTTCAATTTGGCGTTTTGCTTTTATTGCTTGAGCAGTTGCCAATGTTTCTCTGTTTTGTTCTTTCTCAGCCTGAGTGGTAGCTTTGATGAGATACAGTTTCAAATATTCCTTGTGGCGACGGCCATTACTATATATGTCAAGGAATAAACTGATACTTCCATTTTTGAGCACTTTCTCACGTAGCTTGACAGGCTCTTTTTGTACATCGATTTTCTTTGCCATTTGATTACAGTATTAGTCGTTACTATTCAATTTTTGTCCCCCGAGAATCCCGAGGGACAAAAAGGGACAAAATTTTAGTGCCTTTTTTGTCTCGGGGGACCATCTGGGGGACAAAATTAAAACAAATATCTGATACTACAAAATAAGCAACGATTTCGCATACAAAGAAACGCAAATACCGCAATCTGCTGTTTTATAGCATTTTAATTGCTGATATTTGCGTTTTATACGGTTTTCTTTGCATCCGTTTTCAATTCAAAAAAGTGCCATTTATTTTCCGATGCAGAAGCGCGAGAATATGGTTCCGAGTATTTCGTCGGTGGAGACTTCGCCGACGATTTCGGCGAGGTGGTGGAGACAGAGGCGGAGGTCTTCGCTGATGAGGTCGCCGGAGAGGCGGGATGTGAGGGCGGTCTGGACGCTGCGGATGGCGTCGAGGGCTTGTGTGAGGGCTTCGGCGTGGCGGAGGTTGGTGACTATGATGTCGGTGTCGCTGACTTCGGTGAGACGGGAGGCGTCGAGGAGCATGTTCTCAAGGGCGGTGATGTTGTCGCCGTTCTTTGCGCTTATGCGGATGGTCTCGTTTTCGTTGATGCCTGAATCGGAATAAATCTGTCTGTATATGGTGTGGAGTTCGTCGTCATGGATGAGGTCGCACTTGTTGAGGACGCAGATGAGGGATTTGTCTTCGCATAGCGGGAGGATGCGGTTTTTTACGGTTTCCACTTGCTCTGATGCTGTGCGGTTGCCCTTGTTGATGAGTTGGCTGGCATCGATGATCCAAAGGATTATTTCTGCTTCCTTGATTTTGCTGAACGTGCGTTCTATGCCGATGTTTTCTACGATGTCGGCGGTGGTCCTGATGCCGGCGGTGTCGATGAAGCGGAATGTGGTGCCTTGGATTGTTATGGTGTCTTCGATGGTGTCGCGGGTTGTGCCGTGTACGTCGCTGACGATGGCTTTGTCTTCATGAAGGAGTTGGTTGAGGAGTGTGCTTTTGCCTACGTTGGTTTCTCCGATGATGACTACAGGGATGCCGTTCTTGAGGGCGTTGCCGAGTCGGAAGGAGTCGGTGAGACGACTGATTACGCGCTCTATTTCTTCCGATAGTTCCAGGAGTTTTGTACGGTCGGCAAATTCGACGTCTTCTTCGCTGAAGTCGAGTTCGAGTTCAAGCAGTGATGTCATTTCAAGGAGTTGGTCGCGCAGTCGGCGAAGTTCCTTGCTGAATCCTCCACGCATCTGGTTCATTGCCAGGCGGTGGTTTGCGGCGTTGGATGAGGCGATGAGGTCTGCCACTGCTTCTGCTTGGCTGAGGTCCATCTTGCCGTTGAGGAAGGCGCGTTGTGTGTATTCTCCTGGCCTGGCGATGCGGCATCCTTCTTTGGCGAGCAGTTCGATTACGCGCTGCAGGATGTAGGCTGATCCGTGGCACGTGATTTCTGCGGAATTTTCACCTGTATATGAGTGTGGGGCATGGAACACTGACACCATGACTTCATCGAGCACGCTGCTGTTTTCGTCTATGATGTTGCCGTAGAGCAGGGTGTAAGGTTTGGCATCGGCCAGTTTGATGTTTCTGACTGGCTTGAATATTTTGTCGGTTGCTGTGATTGCGTCAGGTCCTGACACTCTGATCATTCCGATTGCTCCGCCTTGCGCTGTGGAGATGGCGCAGATGGTGTCGTGTAGATTCATTTTGTTGTTATTGTTCTATGTTCTTAACAATTTCCTTGCACACTTCTTCTAAATACATTTTGTCGGTTTCGTCGAAGGTGTTGAGTTCTTCGCTGTCAATGTCGAGCACGGCGATGACTTCACCATTGCTGATGAGTGGCACTACGATTTCGGAGCGTGAGAGGGAACTGCAGGCTATGTGGCCTGGGAATTGCTCTACATCGGGTACGACCTGGGTGCGGGCTTCAGCCCATGCTGTGCCGCAGACTCCACGGCCGTGCTTGATATGCATGCATGCTACGTTGCCTTGGAAGGGACCTAACCGGAGTTCGCCTTCTTTGACGATGTAGAATCCTACCCAGAAGAAGTTGAATGCTTCCTTGAGGGCGGCGGATGTGTTGGCGTAGACGCTTATGGGGTCGGTTTCTCCTTCGATGAAGGGGCGGAAGCCGTCAAGAAATTCCTTGTATGCAGCGACTTTGTCGGTGGTCTGCGTTAGTTTGAATGTTGGTTCCATTTTTCCTTGTGTGCATTTTAATTCGGAGGCGGTGCCTCCGAACACGGGGTGATTAAGGCGGTGCCTCTGAACACAACAATGGCGGTGCCTCCGAACGCATTTATGGCGGTGCCTCTGGGCACGGGTGATTTATAGGCTCATCTTCTCGAATTTGTAGCCGAGGCGTTTGAGCTGGAGGGCTGCTCCCATGCGGAACATGACCTTGACGGCACGTGCGAAGATGTGGAATGCCATAGGGCTCTGCGGTTCTATCTGTTCGTGACGGATGAGGTTGACGGTCGATTGTGCCATGCGGCGTATCATCGTCTCTATGTCTTTGGCTGGTTGGCTGTCGAGCGGAAGGCCGATTATGTCGCGGATGATGTGTTCGTCCATGTCGTCGAATCCGTCGTTGCCGTAGTAGGATTTGTATTCCGCTTTCTTGCACTTGTTCCAGTCCTTGTCCCATCCGTGGGCTATGGCCATGCCGAGGTAGGCTGCCCATGCCACTGAGACGGTGGGGTAGTCCTGTATCTGTGTGACGGCGTCGGCTACGTACTCTGGTGCGAGGGTGGTGTGCCACAGGTCATTGATGTCGTCTGTGGCAAGCAGGGTGCCTTCCAGCATGCCGTACGATGTGCACAGACGTAGAAGTTCACCCTGCAATTTTTCTTCAAATCTTTCGAGGATTCTTTGCTGCATTTTACTTGTTTTTGTTGAGAATAACGAGTGCAGCGATTACTCCTGGCACCCAGCCGATGCATGTGAGGAGCAGAACGATGAGGATGGACCCGCAGCCTCTATCGTAGACTGCCAGTGGTGGGAAAATGATTGAAAGTATTACTCTGAAAACTGACATAATAAATGAGTGTTTTTATGGTTTGTATTCTTTCTTGATTTTCAGTTTGTTGCCGCTGATGTCCACTACGAAGAAGCGCGGGTGGCGTATGTACATGCCGTTGACGTCTTTGTGGCTGTGGACCGACATGAGCATTGTGCCGTCAAAGGTGCGGAACAGCATTCCGTGGCCGAAGTTGGGCGGTGTGATTGGTTTCTTCTCCTGCACCCATGGACCTTCGAGTGTGCCGCTTTTGGAGTATGCCACCCCCTGCGTATAGTCTTTGTGTATCCAGCTGGTCCATATCATGCCTAGCCTGCCTGTGCCTGTGCGGAAAAGGTATGGTCCGTCGGTCACTCTGTTTGGCCCTACTTCGCCCTTGTCGTTCTTTTCGCGGCTCCATGGCGAATCGCTTGCACGGAACATCAGTTTACCGCCCGATTTTTCTGTTGAGTTTGCATAAGGCAGTGAACCGCTCAGGTCGTCTTTCAGTGGAATCATTTCCATGGTGCCGTCGTTGTTCTGCAGCCATTCGTAGCAGAACACCATGTAGGGCTTGCCGTCGGTGTCGACCCAGAACGTTCCGTCGAGTGTCGGAATTGAGTCGGGCAGGTATGTCTCGTCTTGCATCGGGCGGTATGGGCCGTTCGGTTTGTCGCTCACCAGTACATGACTTGCGCGGCGCTCAATCACGTTGTTGTACACAGTGTCAATTTTTACTGCGCGGTTCGTGAATGTTGCGAAATAGTAGTATTTGCCCTTGTATTGGTGCAGTTCTGCAGCCCATATCATAGGGTTTGGTCCCATCCACGAGTTAGGGTCGGTCTCAGTCACCTTGTAGGGGCCGTTCCAGTATTTAAGGTCTTTGCTGTCCCACATCATGCCTCCTGTTCCAGTCATGTAGTATGTTTGAGTCTTTTCGTCGGCCAGTACACATGGGTCGCTGAGGCGGATTGAGTCGACTGGCACATTCTTTCTAAAAATGTTCCTGCGTCCATTGTTCTGTGCCGTAATACTGGTAGCTGATAAAAGCAGCATGGCTGCCATTGCCCAAATTGTCTTTTTCATTGCACCTGATGTATTGAAATGGTTAATAGTCCTTCCCCGCTTTGATTCGATAGTTCAAAGATATGCTTTTTAATCTGAAAACCGAAAAAAAGATGCGGAAACAATGATAAAAAACTTTTTTGGGGAGTGGAGTGGTGCGACGTGTCCTTATGTCAACGAGCGCTCAAAAAATTATTAACGAGCGCTCGTTTTATAACAAATGAGCGCTCGTTGACTTGTACGGAGTGAAGTGTTTGTCGTTCTGGACTATTTTGCGGTCTTTACAATCTGGTTGAAGTAAGGGTAAGGTATTTCGATGTTCTCCTTGTCGAAGCGGTCTTTGATGGCCTTGTACGAGTCGAACTTTATCGTAGCGGCATCGCCTGCATTCTTACCCCATGCAAAGGCGCGGAGCGTAATGGCTGAGTCGCCGAGCGCATTGACTCTGATTTTCACTTTGTCAGTACCCTCTTCTTTTTCCTTGTCCGTGCGGCGGTCTATGAGCAGCGGATGGAGTTCGATGACCTCGCGCATCACTTGGATGCATCGGTCGAGGTTTTCTGAGTATGCCACGCCTACCTCGATGAATGCGCAAGTGGCAGTTTCGCCGATGTTGCTGTTGATGATTGTGCTGCTGTTGATTGTGCTGTTAGGCACGATAATCATTCGGTTCTCAGCGTTGCGGATTACGGTGTGGCGCAAGGTTATCTCCGTTACCGTGCCAGTCACAACGGAGTCAATCTCGATGAAGTCGCCGATTTTGAACGGTTTGCCAATGACTATGAATATTCCGCCCACGAAGTTAGAGAGCGCTTCCTGCGATGCCAGACCGATGGCCATGGCGAGGATTCCTGCGCTGGCAAGGATGGATGTGCCTATTTGCTTGAGGGCGGGGATGAGAGAGAGGATTGACGCTACTCCGATGATGTAGACTGCCGTTGTGGCGATGCGCATGAGAAACTTGGCGTTAGTCTCTTCCATCTTGCGGCCTCCAGTACGTCTCTGGCTCCTGATGAAAGTCTTGCGGATGAACCACAGCACAAGGCGGATGAATAGGTAGATGGCTGCTGCTTTTATGCAGAAAATGATAGGGTCCTTGAGTGTAACTCCTAAAAATTGATAGTTGAGAACGCTCATCACGCTCTCCATTCCTTTGAAATCTGACATATCTTTCTTAATTTTGCTTGCAAAGATACGAAGAAGAAACGAATTGGTGTGCATTTGACAATTATAATAGAGCAAAAAGAATAGGAAAGATATGAATTACATGGCTGTCATTGACAAGTATTACCCTGAGGATAACGAACTTCGCCACATATTTTTGACGCATAGTCGCAGCGTGGCTGACAAGGCTCTTGCCATTGCCCATGCCCACCCGGAACTTAATGTTGACCTTCAGTTTGTCGAGGAGGCTGCGATGCTTCATGACATAGGGGTGTTCTTGTGCAATGCTCCTGGCATTCAGTGCTTTGGCGATGCCCCCTATATTTGTCATGGTACTCTCGGTGCAGACCTTGTGCGCAACGAAGGTTTCCCGCGCCATGCACTGGTGTGTGAGCGCCATACAGGGGCAGGACTGTCGCTCCGTCAGATAGAGGAACAAGGCTTGCCGGTGCCTCGCCGTGAACTGATGCCAGTGTCGATTGAAGAGCAGCTTATATGCTTTGCTGACAAATTCTTTTCTAAAACTCGCTTGACCACCGAGAAAACCGTGGAGCAAGCCTATAACAGTGTGGCAAAGTTCGGTGATGAAAGCGCTGAAAGGTTCAGAAAATGGTGTGAAATCTTTCTGTAAGGTGCTTGCAAACCAAAAAAATGGGTTAAAAAGAGGCACAAAAACCTCCTTGCTAACGGCTTTTTGGGTTATTATGCTTAACTTTGCAGGTTGAAAGAGAGTTTTTATTAGAGACATCGCGATTTGAAATACCATATAGCATATATCCTTCTCTTTATGTTTTGCGCCGTTATGACCATTGCGCAAAACACGGGGCGTTCTGTCGATGTGCTCAGAAACTCTGAAGTGAAGGACGATTCAGACAGCCTGCAGCTGATGCTTGACAGCATAGCCCGTCAGCATCGCACATTGCGCGATAGCGTGGCGCCCGATTCTGCGGATGCCACATTGTCCGATTCGCTCTATCTGAGCAATCTTGATTCCATACGCAACAAGTTCGACACAGACCGAGGCGGCAGCACAAAGGCTGTTCAGTGGAATGACTCCATTGCTCAAGTGCAAGACTCAATCAACAAGAAAAAGAAGAGTGCCATAGACGCTCCTGTTTCGTACGAAGCAAAAGACTCCGTCGTGTTCTTCATGGGTAATTCCCACGCCTATCTCTATGGCGACGGCCAGGTGAAGTATGACAATATGGAGATTACCGCCGAAGAGATCACTATGAGCATGGACAGCAGCATAGTCCATGCAAACGGAGTGGCCGACAGTCTGGGCGTGCTTCAAGGCAAGCCTGTGTTCAAGCAGGGCAGCGACGAATACGAGTCGGAGGAAATGAGCTACAACTTCGATACGAAGAAAGGTTTCATCACAAATGTCTACACAGAGCAGTCGGAAGGATTCCTCCGAAGCGAAGAGTCAAAGAAGGGCGACGGCGACGAACTCTTCTTGCGCCACGGACGATACACGACCTGCGACGCAAAGCATCCGCACTTCTATATCGCTCTGAGCCGTGCCAAGGTTCACACCGGCAAGAGCGTCTTCTCTGGTCCGGCATGGCTGGTTGTCGAAGACGTGCCGCTGCCGCTGGCTATTCCGTTTGCCTACTTCCCGTTCACCAGCACATACTCTTCAGGTATCATCATGCCGAGTTATGGCGATGAAGCCACACGCGGATTCTATCTGCGCTATAAACGACAATGTCGACCTTAAGCTCACGGGCGAAATATTCACGAAGGGGTCGTGGGGACTATCGGCACAGACCACATACAAGAAGCGCTACAAGTATTCGGGCAACTTCTACTTCAACTATCAGGTGACGAAGGAGGGTGAGAAGAACATGCCGGACTATAGCGTGATGAAGAACTTCAAGATTCAGTGGTCGCATCGCCAGGACGCTAAGGCAAACCCTAACAGTTCGTTCTCGGCAAGCGTGAACTTCGCTACGCAGAGTTATGAGAAGAACAACCTTTCGAGCCTTTACAATCCGACATCTTACTCTCAGAGCACTCGTACATCAAGTATCAGCTACTCTCATACGTTCCCGAAGATAGGTTTGTCTATCTCCAGCAGTTTCAATATTGCCCAGAACATGCGCGACTCGACCATTGCGCTTACCCTACCGAATCTCAACATCAGTTTGAGCCGATTCTATCCGTTCAAGCGTAAGAAGAAGGCTGGCAAGGACCGCTGGTATGAGAAGATTGCCCTCACTTATACCGGTGCTATCAGCAACAGTATTAGCACCAAGGAGGACAAGCTGATGAAGTCAAGCCTTATAAAGGACTGGCGCAACGGTATGAAGCACTCTATCCCAATCAGTGCATCGTTCAGCCTGTTCAACTATATCAACATCACTCCGTCGTTCAACTACACTGAGCGCTGGTACACCAACAAGGTCAACCAGAGCTGGGACGATTTGACTGGCACGGTGGTGCGCGACACCATTTACGGATTCAACCGTGTGTACAACTATAACCTCAGTTTGTCGGCCAGCACAAAACTCTACGGTTTCTACAAACCGTCGAAGGCTGTCTTTGGCGACAAGATTGAGATGGTGCGCCACGTCTTCAGCCCGACCGTGAGCTTCAGTTACGCACCGGATTTCGGCGCTGACCGCTACGGATATTGGCAGACGTACACACGTACTGACGCTAACGGCAATGTCTCCCTGGTGGAATATTCGCCTTATTCGGGTTCGCTCTATGGAGTGCCGTCGCGAGGGAAAACCGGTTCGGTAAGTTTCGATATGTCCAACAATATCGAGATGAAAGTCAAGACCGACAACGACTCGACCAAGAAGGTCAGCATCATTGACGAACTCGGTGCGAGCATATCCTACAATATGGCAGCCAAGCGCCAGCCGTGGAGCAACCTCTCCACACGTCTGCGCTTGAAGTGGGGCAACACCACATTCAACATGAATGCCGTGTTCCATACCTACGCCTATGAGTTCGACGAGAACGGTAATGTCGTTATCGGCGACAGAACAGAATGGTCATACGGCCGTTTCGGACGCTTCCAGGGCTTGAGCAAGAATTTGTCCTATACGTTCAACAATCAGAGCTGGAAGAAAATCAGTGATAGCATTCGCAAACTCCTCGGCAAGGACGACGAAGAAGAGGATTCTGATGCCGAGAGCGACGGCTATGAAGATGAAGAGGGCGGCGATGATGTTGCCGACAGTGGAGAGGGCAAATCTGAGACAGGTGATGACGGACTCGATGCCGACGGCTATATGAAGTTCAGTCTGCCGTGGTCGTTCTCCGTTTCGTATGGTGTGACAATGACTGAGGACCGCAGTGCGCCAATCAAAATCAAGTCGATGCGCTATCCGTATAAGTTTGTCCACAGCCTTAACTTCTCCGGTAACATGAAGCTCACTCGCAACTGGAACGTCAATTTCTCTTCTGGTTACGACTTTACGAATAAGGGCATTTCAATGACGACGGTTAATATTGACCGCGACCTCCACTGCTTCAATATCAGTTGTGGATTGGTGTTCGGTGTCTTCACTTCCTACAACATTTCATTGCGTGCTAACGCAAGCACTCTCACCGATGCGCTCAAGTATGACAAGCGCAGCAGTTACTCAAGCAGCGTGAAGTGGTATTAACGCCACGTCCCGCTTTCAAACCGATTTTTCTGCATCCCAAATTACAAACTTAGTCTGAGTTTATACAAACTTAGTCTGAATCCGTATAAACTTAACCTGAGTTTGTACATACTTAGTCTAAGTTTATAACTTTCGCCGAGGTGACGGTGGGTATGGAAGGGGGAGATCGGATGAAAGGCTATGCCTCTTCCTGATAGATGTTTTCGAAGAGGGAACGTAATAATTTTTTATTGCATATCACGCTTTGCAACTGGCGCAGTTGCAAGGCGTTTTTTGATTCGGGGAACCACAATTTCAGGTAGCCGCCAGGGGCGTACTTCTCGTTCAGATGTGCCACGAAACGCTCGTATTGTTGTTCCTTGTCAAGTTCGGGATAGTGCTTTAGACCGTATTGCACGGTGCGGCGCAGAGTGGTGTCCGTGTCGATTATGCGGTCGGCCTCTGCCACGATGCGTCCGTAGATGCTGCGCGGTTCGTGGTCGGCCGAAGCGCGATGGTCCTCAACGGCCTCTTTCATCGTGATTATTTCCTCTTCGCTGAACCAGTGGCGCAGGGTGGCGTCGGCCTGTATGATCTCGCCCGAAACGATGTGGTGAGTCTTTCGGTCGCGACACAACCCCGTGTCGTGATATGCAGCAATGGCATAGACCATGCTGAGGTCTATGCCATCGATGTTTTTTGCCAGTTCCATACTCTCACTGATTACCGTCAGCACGTGCTGGCGGTCGTGTGCTTTGTCAAATGTGTCGTAGCGGGGTATGATGTCCGATTCGACGTAAGCGATGAGGTCTGTTTGAATGTCTTTCATATTTTTTGTGCACATCAGAATCTTACGCTGAGGTCTACACCCATCTGCATAGGGCGGCAAGTCTGTGCGAAGCCCTTGCCCATGCTCTCGAAGTAGAACGGAACGTAGTCGGTCTGGGTGAGGTTCTTGCCCCATACGTTGAGGCGAATTATGCCGAGGTCGGCTGTTATATGAGCGCCGAGCAGTGCGTAGAACGGTTGGCTTACGTCGTTCTTTTCAGTCCAGTAGATACGCCCTGCACCAGTGAGGTTCGCTCCGAAGGAGATGCTGCGCATGCGGAAGCTGTCCCCGTTGTCATTCCCGTTAGGGTTATCGTTAAAGTTAATCGTGTAGTCGGCTGCGATGGCGAAGTTGTGGAGTGGGGCGAACGGAACATAGTTGTCGTCGTAGACGTATGACTCGCCCTTGCTCTGACCGCCGTCGTAGTTCTTGAAAGTGGCGTGGGTGTAGCCGTATGAAGCGTTTACGGTGAGCGGATTGTTGAACAGGTGCATAAATGCTGTGGCGGAGACTTCTGCTCCGTAGCTTTGGCTGTGTCCGGCATTAACCATCTGGCGTCCCAGTCCGCTTGCTGCATAGCGCGCAATTTGCTGGTCGCGTGTGTCGACAAAGAACACTGCGGCATCTGTCGTGAGGTGGCCGTTGAGGAATGTGAGGTGTGTGCCCACTTCGTAGTTCCAGCTGATTTCTGGTTTGAACACTGTGGTAGAGTCGGCTGACGGGTTATCCTTCAGAGGCATGAAATTGCTCACCATCGGCATCTTCTCTGCCAGTGTGCGCATCATGTCGTTCTGCAGGCTTGTCTGAATGAGGTCGCTGAACATCTGTATGTTGTAGCCTCCTGAGCGGAATCCCTTTGACACAGATGCATAGACCATGTTATGGCGGTCGATGTTGTAGGCCAGCGCCACCTTCGGGAGCAGCTGAGTGTAGTCCTTCTTGATGGTTCCCGTGTAGCGTGAATCGGTAGTGAGGTCGTAGTTGTAGAGCGGTATAGGACGGCCCTGCACGTTGCGAGTCATGAGGAAGTTGAAGTTGGATGTAGCGCCTGAGTTGTACTTCATCTTAGTGTGCTCGTAGTCGAGGCGGAGTCCGGCAGTGAGGTCAAGACCCTCGATGAAGAGGTCGTTCACCTTGATTTGTCCGAATGCGGCAGTGTTGAGCACAGGAGTGTCGAAGTCGCCACCCACGGCCATCCGCTCGTCTGTCACGTTCATTGCAAGGCTCATGCCCATAGGGTTCATGGCGGCGTTGGCGGCGGCAAAACCGCGGTCGATGCCCGACTGGATGAGCGACTGTATGCCGTCGGCACCGAATACAACAGGTGCGTTAGTGTTGAGCGACTGGTACATGAAGTATGCACCTGCAGTCCAGTCCACCTTCTTCTTGCCGTTGCTCTTCATCACAAACTCCTCGGCTATGCTGTGGCTGCGCTGGCGCTGTTCGAGCGTGAAGATGGAGGCAGGCGAGAAGTCCTGATCCATGAACATGCGGTCGTTGATGTGCTGGTAGTTGGTCACGGACGTGAAGATCACGTCTTCAGTCGGAGCCTCAATTTTCAGAGAGGTGTTGAGCAGGGTGCGGCGGTAGTTGCCAAGTTCGCCACTGACAATCTCCTTACTCCTCACCTCCTCATAATAATCATATCCGTCCTCATTGCTGTATTCGAGGCTCGTCTGGAAGTCGACGAGCAGTCCGCTGTTGCGCACCTTGCTACCTTCGTTTGAGTCGTAGAGCCAGCGGAACTTTCCGCCACCGCTCTCTCCGCCGTTTGAACGTCGGTCGAGATAGGAGTTGCGGTTGTATCCCTCGTTTGCCTTGTAGAATCCGCCAAGGCTGTAGCTTGTCTTAGGCGTCACACTGTGGGATGTGAGGAACTGCAAGTAGCGTCCGTAGTCGCGAGTCGAACCGCCTATCTTGATTTCCGTTCCGCCCAGTTGTGGATTGCGGGTGTACATCTTGATGAGTCCGCCCATAGCATTGCGTCCGTAGAGCGTCGACTGCGGTCCGCGAAGCACCTCGATACGTTCCACTCCGAGGAAGTCGAAGTCGAAAGCTGACTTGTCGGTGTAGGCGGCATCGTCCACGTAGAGGCCAACGGCAGGAGTGTTGATTCTCGAACCTATACCTCTTATATATATGGCGCTTGTGAGTTTTGACCCGTAGTCGGGCATGAACAGGTTAGGAACGAACAAGGCAGCGTCCTTCACGGTGCGGATGCCGAGCTGTTCGATGTCGTCGGCTTTGAGTTCGCTGTAACTGAATGGCTGCTCGCTCAGTGCGCCAGTTGTCTTTGGGTCGGATGCAATAACGATTTCGCCGATTGTGTAAGCTCGCAGCGAATCACTCTCAGAAGTCTCTGCCAAGCATGGCGCAGCGGCCAATGCAGTGGCTATATACAGTAAAAGTCTTTTCATGCAGCAAAGTTACATGAAAAGACTCTTACCAGTCAATCCTAATATGTTATGATTTTCTCTTAACTTATAACTCTTAACTTATAACTCTTAACTTATCAACTATATCCACGTCAGTTTGCGCCACAGCCATTCGAGCGGGCCGTGAGTGTGGTGGCGCATCCACCAGTTGCAGAACAGGATTTGGATGGCGAGAATACCTGCACCTACGCAGATGCTGGCTGTGATGCCGAGGTCGTCGTGGAGGGCAAATCCCCAGTTGTAGAACAGCGTCGAACCGATGACGCTCTGCATGATGTAGTTCGTCAGGCTCATGCGTCCGTACGACATCAGACCGCGCAGAGGTCGCTCCATCCATGAAGAGTAGAATGCGAAGAGCACTCCTGTGACAAGCACGAGCATGAATGCAAACTTATGGAGCGAAGTGATGATGAGCAGAAGCGGTTTCTCTATGCTTGCAGTCTCGATGAAGCGAGACAGCATGTTTGAAAGTCCGTAGAGTGGGAAGAATGCCACAAGGGCACATGCAAGCACGCATCCCCACAGACGGCGGTTCTTGACCGTATCAGCAAACCAGCCGTTGCGGCCAGCCACCATGCCAATCATGAAGAGCGAAGCAGTCTGGAACATACGTGCGTTCTCCCATGCCCATCCGAGGCTTGCCAACTGACCTTCCCACAGGTTCACCTTTACTGTTTCCCAGAACGTGCCTTCACGCAGTGCCGGATATATGGCAGCCCAGAATGGACCGTCGATTGGGGCTGGTGCGGGCGCATCGGGATTGAGCATTGCTGTGGCGAGTTTGAATATCTCTACAGGCTGGATCATGCACAGGGCAGCAATCCACAGCACAACGCGGTTGGACAGACGGCATACCAGCGGAAGCACAAAGCCCACAAGGGAGTAGAGCACCAGAACCTCGCCAGTGAAGAAGATGGCGTTGAGATTGCCGAAGAGGAACAACAGGACTAAGCGCCAGCAGAACCTGCCACGGAAGTCATTGCCTCGGCGCTCCTGATTGCTGTACATTATGTAGAAGCTGAATCCGAACAGCAGGGCGAAAATGGCGTATGCCTTTCCGCCGAACATGAAGAACATTCCGTCCCATATGGCGCGGTCAGTGAAATTGAGCCATGCAGGCTGCCCATCGGTTGGTGGAAATGAATAGAAATTGAAATGTTCGATGGAGTGGAGCAGTATGATTGCCGCTACGGCAAATCCACGCAGTGCGTCTGCCACTTCCACTCGCGGTTTCCTGAGTTCGGTTGTAGTCATTATCGTATTTTTAGTTGAACATTTTGCTGCAAATTTATACAATCTTTACCTTTTGACAAAAAATACGTATGTTTATGGGTGTGGGCAGAGGCCTTTCGCTTGTTGCCGACGCTGCATCGTTAGGTTGCCAACGCTTAAGCATTTTGTTGCCAACGCTGCGCCGTTGATAGTGTTTTTCTTTACGGGTGTGAGAATTATGCTACCATTGCTGCTACTTCAAACTGCGAAATTTTAAGGAAATGACATAGTGCGGTACGTTTTTTTTTACATTCTTTTTTGCCTAAGTGAACTATTTGGTTAACTTTGCGGCTGGGTAATCAGAGAAGAATGGCAAACAGAAAAATTAAATTTTACAAGCACTACTTCAATGAGTTTTATGCTGCTCAATCGGATAAGGTGAGAAGAAAGATTGCTCAAACCTTGGTTTGGCTTCAAACAATTGACCGACTTCCGGTTTCTATACTTAAAAGTATTGAAGGAAAAAAGGGACTGTATGAAATACGAATTGAATTCAGTGGAAACATTTATAGGGTTTTCTGTTGCTTTGATGAAGGTTCGTTGGTGATTCTTTTCAATGGTTTCCAAAAGAAGACTCAAAAGACTCCTGTTGGAGAAATCGAGAAAGCGGAACGGTTAATGAATGAATATTTTAAAGATAAATGATTATGGAAAAGGCGAAGAAAGATTCCATTATGAATTGCACAGATCTCAATGAATTGTTGAATGTGGAGTTCGGTAATGTGGGGACAGCAGAGCGTGAAGAGTTTGATAAAGAGACTGAGGCATTTTGTCTTGCTCAGACACTTAAAGAAGAACGTAAACGTGCAGGTTTGACGCAAGAAGAACTTGCTGAAAAGATTGGTACTAAAAAGACCTATATATCTCGTGTAGAAAATGGAAAGGTGGATGTCCAACTCGGTACGTTGTTTAGAATTTTTGAAGGATTAGGAAAACGAGTTAGTCTTACTATTCTCTGATGGATATGCTGATGTCCGTATAAGGTGCTTGTCCTATGTGAAATTTGAATGTTTCCATTTAAAATGAAAAAGATACAACTTTTTGTTTTTGCATTTGTATTAATTTTTACTTCATGCTCACTATCAAACGAAGAAAAAGCAGAGAGGTTAATAACAGAGTCGATTAAAGAATCTCTTTTTTATCCAGATTCGTATGAGACTATTTCTACACGTGTTGATAGTTTTTTTATTGATGTAAATGCTATTGAGGATATTGTGCGAATTCATGAAGATGTAAAAACTGTATTGGGTAGTATAAATGGATGTGAAACCAAAATGGACTATCTTTTTAGTTTTTATGAAGAGTCTGAAAAGGAAGAAGTCCTATCTGATTTAGAAAAACATAATAAGAAACTTTCAGAGAAACTTGCCTCTCTAAAAGAATTGATAGCAATATATAACGAAAGAGAGTTTGCTGGATGGGTAGTTACGCATAAGTATAATGCTCTCAACAAATATGGTTTTGCCCCTATTATTCCTGCACAAAGTATATTTTTCTGTAATGGTGATTTTTCTTCATGCTATGAATTAAACATTCATGAGTTTATGGATTTGAAAGATATAATAGAGATAGTCAATAACTCAAAATCAGATGTTGATATTATAAACAAATATAGGAAAGAGTTCTTTATTTCTCCTGTTTAAGGACTTTCAATTTATATTTGCTTTAAAGAATCAAGTCATAATGAGAATGCCCTCAAAGTTGCGACTTTGGGGCACTCTATTGTTTTGTCCTTAACTATCTTAATGCTTGTTACAGTTGTCAGAACGTGTACTCGTTTGTTGCATCCCATTCCGTATCGGCAGTGATGTTTCCGCTTGCTTGAACTGATGTGCTGAAAAGTTCGCCTGTGTAGCGGGTTATCTGATTGACAGTCATAGGTGCATCAGCAAATACGTGGGTGAGGCGTACGCTGCCCTCCGTATCTATGGCGTTGAGCGTGAATGTCATATCCGTCTGCTCGTTTGGAAGGAATGCGTAGGTCGAGAAGTACTTGCCGGTCTTGCCTGTGAATGATGCAGGGATGTCTGAGCGTTTGTCTTGTATGACATCCTTCGCAGCCAGTCCTGTCCTTGCGTTGAGTACGACTCCGCCGCCTTCTGCCACAACGTGCATCTGTGCCATCCATTCAGGTATGGCATCTGTGGCAACGACTTCGAGTTTTGCTACGCAACGCTTGAGTTCGATGCTCTGCATGCTTTTTGTGCTCTTCGTCACTTCCAGTGTTTGGTAGTGGCTGAAGGTGTCGGTTATCTTGTCCTGCGGAAAGGCAATGGAGTCGGGCGAAGCGACCTTTGCTGCGTCTTCGCAGTTATGTCCGACGATTACCAATTCGTAGTTGCCGAACGGAATTTCTGTGCTGACGGTGCCAAAGTCTTTGTCGTTTTCCGACTGGACAACTTCTATTGGCGATGCCTCGCCGTCAATATGGAAGAGCACGAAACTTAACTGGCTGAAAGCGTCGGCTGCTGCCGAACGGAACTTGCCAGTCTCGTAAGGTAAGATGCTGAACTTGATGGTCTTAGATGTCTTTCCCTCTTCGTCTTCGTTGTAGTCGGCGATAATGTCTGAACTGCACGATGCCAACGGAATCAGCATCGTGAGCAGGAATAGTAGCGTTGAGACTGTGCGTGTCATCGCTTATACGTTGTACATTGTTTCGTAATACTTCTGGTAGTCGCCCGAAGTGACGTTGTCCATCCAGTCCTGGTTGTCGAGGTACCATTGTACGGTTTTCTCGATACCCTCCTCAAACTGCAGGCTTGGTTCCCATCCGAGTTCCTTCTGGAGCTTAGTGGAGTCGATAGCATAGCGTGCGTCGTGTCCTAAGCGGTCTGTGACGTAAGTGATGAGGTCCATGTCCTCGCCCTCCTTGCGGCCGAGCATGCGGTCAACTGTGTTGATCACAACCTTGATGATGTCGATGTTCTTCCACTCGTTAAAACCGCCTATATTGTAAGTTTCGGCAGTCTTGCCCTCATGGAAAATCACATCGATTGCACGGGCGTGGTCTTCAACGAAGAGCCAGTCGCGCACGTTTTCGCCTTTGCCGTAGACGGGCAACGGTTTGCGGTTGCGGATGTTGTTGATGAAGAGCGGAATGAGTTTCTCCGGGAACTGGTAAGGCCCGTAGTTGTTCGAGCAGTTAGTCACGATAGTCGGCATTCCGTAAGTGTCGTGGTAGGCACGGACAAAGTGATCCGAACTTGCCTTTGATGCTGAATATGGCGAATGAGGGTTGTACTTCGTTGTTTCATAGAAGAAGTCTTCTCCGTAAGCCTCGTGGTGCTCCGAAGATGAGGCTTTTGTTGTGAACGGAGGTTTGATGCCCTCTGGGTGAGTCATCTCCAATGCGCCGTAGACCTCGTCGGTTGATATATGGTAGAAACGCTTGCCCTCATACTTTTCAGGTAATGACTCCCAGTAGAGTTTTGCGGCCTGTAGAAGTGAGAGAGTTCCCATCACGTTGGTGCGAGCGAATGTGAAAGGGTCCTTGATGCTGCGGTCCACATGGCTCTCCGCTGCGAGGTGGATGATTCCGTCGACGTTGTGCTCCTTCATGAGCGAGAGCATAAGGTCGAAGTCGCAGATGTCAGCCTTGACAAACATGTAGTTAGGCTTGTCCTCTATGTCCTTTAGGTTGGCAAGGTTGCCCGCATAGGTCAGTTTGTCGAGGTTGATGATGCGGTAATCAGGGTATTTGTTAACAAACAAGCGTACCACGTGGCTGCCGATGAATCCGGCACCTCCAGTGACGATGATATTTCTCTTAAAATCCATGATATTATGATGATTAGGCATTTCTTTAAAACGCAAAGTTAGGAAAACTTTTTAAAGGAGGTCGCTTTTAGAGCGTTTTTATAAAAAAAACGTTCTGCGAGTTCTTTTTTGCAAAGTCGAGTTTGCATTTTAATGTAAAAAGGGTAACTTTGTACTCCGTAATAGACTTTTGCCTACCAAAAGGTGGGTTGAAGTCGCTTAACTGTTGTGATTTATGGAGTCGTTTTACCGTACGCATGCATATCTGGTCGAGCACTTACAGGACACTGTAAGGCGTGATTTGATGGACGAGATAGACTGGTCTTCTCGATTGATTGGTATCAAGGGTGCTCGAGGCGTAGGAAAGACGACTTTTTTGTTGCAGTATGCCAAGGAACATTTCCAGTCAGGCGATCACTCGTGCTTGTATATCAATACAAACAATTTCTACGTTCAGAATGTAGGTATAGTTGAGTTTGCAGGCGAGTTCTACCACAGCGGCGGCAAGGTGCTGTTGATAGACCAAGTGTTTAAGTTGCCCGACTGGAGTAAGCAGTTGCGTGAGTGCTACGATAAATATCCAGGACTCCGCATCATCTTTACCGGCTCGTCAGTGATGAGGCTGAAGGAGGAGAACCCTGAGCTCAACGGCATTGTAAAGTCGTACAACCTGCGCGGATTCTCATTTCGTGAGTTCCTGAATCTCAAGACAGGAATGAACTTGCGTAGCTATACGCTTGAGGAAATAATTCATAACCACGAGGATATTGCAAAAGAGATTGTCAAGCAGATCAATCCGCGCGACTATTTCATGGAGTACCTCCATCACGGATTCTATCCGTTCTTCTTGAATAAGACAAACTATTCAGAGCAGTTACTCAAGACGATGAACATGATGATAGAAGTGGATATACTTCTCGTCAAGCAGATCGAACTGAAGTATCTGCCTAAGATTAAGCAGCTCTTCTATCTGCTTACAGCAGGCGGAAGCAGCGTGCCTAACGTGAGTCAGCTGGCACAGATGCTGGGAATGTCGAGAGCCACAGTGATGCACTACATAAAATATTTGATGGAGGCGCGCCTCGTCAATATGATATATGCTAAGGGCGATGAATTCCCGAAGAAACCAGCAAGAGTACTGCTTCATAATTCTAATCTTATGTACAGTTTTTACCCTCGCCGTTTCGATGAGCATGACGTGCTGGAGACATTCTTCTGCAATGCGATGTGGAAGGACCACAAAGTCAACAAGGTAGGCAGTATAGGCTCGTTCCTTATCGACGGAATTATGGAGTTCCGCATCACGGAGCATATGACGCAGCTCAAGAGCAAGTCGAAAGCGCTCTTTGCTGTCAACCATGCAGAGGTCGGCAAGGGCAATCAGATACCGCTCTGGCTCTTAGGAATGATGTATTAGGGGAAGTTCTGAATTATGAATTGTGAGTTATGAGTTAGGAATGGTCCTAATGACTTTAAAGACTCTAAAGACCTTAAGGACTTTAACACCATTAGAAAAGAAAAACTAACAACATATTTAATAGTATAAAACTATGAGTAAAGAAAAGAAATTTATCACTTGTGATGGTAACCAGGCTGCTGCACATGTAGCTTACATGTTCTCAGAAGTAGCTGCCATCTACCCAATCACTCCATCGTCTCCAATGGCGGAGCACGTTGACGAGTGGGCTGTAGCAGGTCGCAAGAACCTTTTTGGCGACACAGTATTGGTACAGGAAATGCAGTCTGAGGCTGGTGCTGCCGGTGCAGTACACGGTTCGCTCCAGGCTGGCGCCCTCACAACAACATTTACGGCATCACAGGGACTTCTCCTTATGATTCCTAACATGTATAAGATTGCCGGTGAGTTGCTCCCAAGCGTGTTCCACGTTTCAGCACGTACTGTAGCAAGCCACTCTCTCTGTATCTTCGGTGACCACGGCGACGTTATGGCATGCCGCCAGACAGGTTTCGCTATGTTGGCTGAAGGCTCTGTACAGGAAGTTATGGACCTCTCTGCAGTAGCTCACCTCTCTGCTCTCAAGTGCCGCGTTCCGTTCATCAACTTCTTCGACGGATTCCGCACATCTCACGAGTACCACAAGATCGAGGTTATGGATCAGGAAGACATCCGTCCACTCGTTGACATGGATGCTGTTGCTGAATTCCGCAACCGCGCTCTCACTCCAGAGAAGCCTATGGCTAAGGGTATGGCTGAGAACCCAGAGACATTCTTCGCTCACCGCGAATCATGCAACCCTTACTACGATGCAGTTCCTGCAGTGGTAGAGGAGTACATGAAGGAAATCTCTAAGATCACAGGCCGTGAATACAAGCTCTTCAGCTACTATGGAGCTGAAGATGCTGACAAGGTTATCATCCTCATGGGTTCTGCCACAGAGGCTGCTCGCGAGGCTATCGACTACGCTAACGCTAATGGCAAGAAGTACGGTATGGTGTCTGTTCACCTCTATCGTCCGTTCTCTGTTGAGCACCTCCTCGCTGCAGTTCCTAAGACTTGTAAGCGCATCGCTGTGCTCGACCGCACAAAGGAGCCAGGCGCTAACGGCGAGCCACTCCACCTCGATGTTAAGGACGCATTCTACGGCAAGGCTGACGCTCCGCTCATCGTAGGCGGACGCTACGGACTCGGTTCTGCTGACGTTACTCCTACTATGATTCTCAGCGTTTATGAGAACCTCGAACTTCCTGAGCCAAAGGATCACTTCACACTCGGTATCGTCGACGACGTTACATTCCGCTCACTCCCTATGAAGGAGGAGATGGCGCTCGGTGGTGAGGGCATCTACGAGGCTAAGTTCTTCGGACTCGGTGCTGACGGTACTGTAGGTGCTAACAAGAACTCAGTGAAGATTATCGGTGAGAACACAGACAAGTACTGCCAGGCTTACTTCTCTTACGACTCAAAGAAGTCAGGCGGTTTCACATGTTCACACCTCCGTTTCGGTGACAACCCAATCCGTTCTACATACCAGATCAAGACTCCTAACTTCGTGGCTTGCCACGTTCAGGCTTACCTCCGTATGTACGACGTTACTCGTGGTCTCCGCGAAAACGGTACATTCCTCCTCAACACAGTTTGGGATGCAGAGGACCTCGCTAAGAACCTTCCATACAACGTGAAGCGTTACTTCGCACAGAAGAACATCACTGTCTACTATATCAACGCAACTAAGATTGCACAGGAAATCGGACTCGGCAACCGTACTAACACAATCCTCCAGTCTGCATTCTTCCGCATCACAGAGGTTATCCCTGTTGATCTCGCTATCGAGCAGATGAAGAAGGCTATCGTTAAGTCTTACGGCAAGAAGGGTGAAGACGTTGTCAACATGAACTACGCTGCTGTTGACCGCGGTGGTGAGTACCAGACTCTCGCAGTTGATCCAGCATGGGCAACACTTGAGGACGAGGCAGTTGCTGCTAACAACGATCCTGACTTCATCAACAACCTCGTGCGTCCTATCAACGCACAGAACGGCGACCTCCTCCCTGTATCAGCTTACAAAGGATATGAGGACGGTGCATGGGAACAGGGCACAGCAGCACACGAGAAGCGCGGTGTGAGCGCATTCGTTCCTGCATGGGATGCTGAAAACTGTATCCAGTGTAACAAGTGTGCATTCGTTTGTCCTCACGCTGCTATCCGTCCGTTCGTTATGGACGAGGCTGAGGCTGCAGGTCTCGATGCTGTCAAGCTCGACATGATTGCTCCAGCACAGTACAAGGGCATGAAGTTCCGCATGCAGGTTAGCGTACTCGACTGTCTCGGTTGCGGCAACTGCGTTGACGTATGTCCAGGCAAGAAGGGCAACAAGGCACTCAAGATGGTTGCTCTCGAAGGCGAGCGCGGCGAGGCTAAGAACTGGGAATACTGCGTAAACAACGTGAAGAGTAAGCAAGACCTCATCGACATCAAGGCTAATCCACGCGCTTCACAGTTCGCAACTCCACTCTTCGAGTTCTCAGGAGCATGCTCTGGTTGCGGTGAGACTCCTTACGTTAAGCTCATCTCTCAGCTCTTCGGCGACCGTCAGATGGTAGCTAACGCAACAGGATGCTCTTCAATCTACTCAGGTTCAATCCCATCAACTCCATACACAAAGAACGAAAAGGGACAGGGTCCAGCATGGTCTAACTCACTCTTCGAGGACTTCTGCGAATACGGACTCGGTATGACTATCGCTAACAAGAAGATGCGTGCTCGCATCGTGGCACTCCTCAACGAGGCATGCGCTCAGGACACAACTCCTGCAGAGTTCAAGGCAGCAGCAGAAGAGTGGATCGCAGGCAAGGACAACGCTGACGCATCTAAGGCAGCAGCAGCTAAGCTCGCTCCACAGATCGAGGCAGGCAAGCAGGCAGGATGCGCTATCTGCAAGCAACTCTCTGAACTCAGCCACTTCCTCGTTAAGCGCAGCCAGTGGATCGTCGGTGGTGACGGTGCATCTTACGATATCGGTTACGGCGGTCTCGACCACGTACTCGCATCAGGTGAAGACGTAAACATCTTCGTTATCGACACAGAGGTTTACTCTAACACAGGTGGTCAGTCTTCTAAGGCAACTCCAATCGGAGCAATCGCACAGTTCGCTGCAGGCGGTAAGCGCATCACAAAGAAAGACCTCGGACTCATGCAGGCAACTTACGGCTACGTTTACGTTGCACAGATCGCTATGGGCGCTGACAACGCACAGTGCTTGAAGGCACTCCGCGAGGCAGAGGCATATCCAGGACCATCACTCGTAATCGCTTACGCACCATGTATCAACCACGGTCTTAAGGCAAAGGGCGGCATGGGCAAGAGCCAGGCAGAAGAAGCTAAGGCTGTAGAGTGCGGTTACTGGCACTTGTGGCGCTTCGACCCACGTCTTGCTGAACAGGGACAGAACCCATTCCAGCTCGACTCTAAGGAACCACAGTGGGATAAGTTCCAGGAATTCCTCGACGGCGAAGTACGCTACCTCTCACTCAAGAAGGTTAAGCCAGCAGAGGCACAGGAACTCTTCGATGCAGCCAAGAAGGCAGCTCAGCACCGCTACGCAACATACGTACGCATGAGCAAGCTCGACTATTCAGAGTAATCAATAATAACGGAAACGTTAACGATAACTTGAAGGGACGTCACATAGTGGCGCCCCTTTTTATGTGGTGTTAAGGAGTTAAGAAGTTAAGAAGTTAGGGAGTTAAGATGTTAAGTCTGTATTCCTTTTTTTGCTATTTTTGCATTATTAAATGATGATACTATGAATCCGAACAGTCAGAATAATCAGAAATCTCAGAATCTTCCGAATAATCCGAGCTCTCCGAACACTCCGAATTTTCAGAGCCTTCCGAATTCTCAGAGCCTTCCGAACAGTCCGAATTCTCCGACCCCTCCTAAGACCCCTCCCCAAACCTTCCTGCCCAATCACGGCCATTACCGCAACTTGCGCGTCTATGCAGTCACAGAGATCATCTACGACATCACCTACTACTTTGCCCACAACTACCTACAGCGAGGCGACCGCACCATCGGCCAGATGATACAGGCGGCACGAAGCGGCAAGCAGAACATCGCCGAAGGCAATCAGGCGGCAGCCACATCGAGCGAAACAGAGATAAAACTCACCAACGTGGCAAAAGCCAGCCTCGAAGAACTCCTCGTAGACTACGAAGACTACCTTCGCACCCGCAACCTCACCGAACTCTTTTGAGGTTTTTACCGAGGGAGATGTGAGTTTGTAGTGCGGAAATGCTTGGAAATCAGAAAGGAAAATGTGTTTTGGGACTTTGGTCGTTCGGAGTCCTCGATTATTCCGAATTTCCTGAACTTTCCGAACTCTCCGAAAAATCCGACAATTAAAGATATAAAAAAATCCCCCGTTGAAGAAATGCAAGCCTTGCAATAAATTTAAGATGACAAGATTTATTGTATATTTGCAATAGAGTAATTTATACTAAAGTGGATAAAAGTAATGCTCCGCGTTATGTAAACGATTTTGTTAACATTAATTTTTGATTTATTATGAAAGAATTTACGAATTTGTATAAGTTAGAAAAGACTCTCAAATTTGGGCTGGAGCCAGTATTGTTGGAAGATCAGACTTTAGATGATTTCTGGAATACCTATCTAAATGGTCCAGAAAAAGACGAATTACATAAGTTATACATGCATGATAAGGAGCGAAACGAAAACTATCCTATCATGAAAGTCATGCTTGACCATTTTCATAAAAAGTTCATAACGTCAGCATTGGAAAAGTTTGAGGTGGGAGAAAAAGGTGTAACTTGGGATGCTTTGGCAAGAGCTTATCATGAAGATAAGCAATCTAAAGAATACCAAAAACTTCAAGAAGAAATGCGTGCAAAAATCCAAAAGACATTTACGGAGCATGAATGGTGGTCTTATCTATCCTCCTATTCTAAACTGATTGGGCAGTTGATGCCAAATTTGGTTAAAAATGATGATGATTTTGTTGAGTCAATTATAGAAATCCATTCCGATATGGAACTTAGCCAGGGAAAGATGCTTGATGCAATCAAAACGTTTGATGGTTTTTCCGTTTATTTTGGCAAATACCAAGAAAACAGGGATAATATGTATTCTGAAAAAGCTCAGAATACCTCTATTCCAAATAGGATAGTTAATGACAATTTTCCTAAATTCTTGGATAACATAACTGTTTACAATAGATTAAAAGAGACCTGTCCTGACGAACTTAAAGAAATAGAAAATAATCTTGAAGAAACATTAAAGGGACTTTCCTTTGATGATATTTTTGTACCATCATATTATAATAAATGCCTGACACAAGAAGGAATAGAAATGTTTAATTGGTTGCTTGGTGGTAATCCAAATGAGGGCGTGTTTGGTATTAATAGCGTTGGGAATCATTACTTGCAGCATCATTCAGAGTCCGATTTGAAACTTAGGAACTTGCAAATGTCGCCATTATATAAACAGATTTTGAGTGACAGGGTGCGTCTTGCTTTTCTTCCAGACCAGTTTGAGTCCGATGATGATTTAATGAAGAGCGTGACAGATTTTTTAAATGATTCGGAGAATCTATTCACTCGCGTACATGAAATAATGAACATATTGAAAGATGACAGTACAGACTTGACAAGAATTTATGTTCAAGGTTCGAATTTGACAACGCTATCTAATATACTTTATGGAGATAGATGTATTTTAGGAGAGAGACTTCGAAAAACGCAGGTTACTAGCAATACAAAAAAAGCCCAAAGAGAACTTGATAAAGAAATTGAAAAATGGCTCGAGGATAAATGTTTTTCTTTGGCAGAGATACAAGAGGTAGAAAATATATTGATGGAACAATCCGCTCACCCACTTTCATTAATGGAACTTTTGACTAAGTTAACTGTGTGGAAGTATAATCCAGCAAACTATGAATGGACTAAAGTATCCCTATTCAAGCAATGTAACGATGCTTATGTTACGGAGTTTAATGTTTTAGTGGAAAAGTGCAAAGAAGGCTTGTCCATAAGGAATGAGGAGATGAAAGTGGTTCTAAAGTCGGTTCTTGATACTTATATGGAGTTGTTTCATATCGTAGAATTGTTGAGGTTGGGTAATAAGTCTGGTTACCTTGAAAAAGATGACTTCTATCAGCCTTACGAACAACTCTTTGACTCAGATGATACTGTTTCGATTTCACATATTGTTCCATTGTATATGAAAGTGCAGAGTTATCTTACTCGAAAGTTTGCAGATACAGGAAAAATGTTGCTTAAGTTTGATTCGCCAACACGAGCAAATGGGTGGGATGATTGTTCTATTATCATTAAAGATGGCAAATATTATCTGCTGATGTATTTAGAAAAACTTACCCATGAGGAAATAAAAGCATTGTATTCTGGTGGTTCTGCTGATATTGTTGAATATCATCAGCAGAAAACAGATAATAAGAATTGCTCAAGACTTTTTATTAACTCAAAAGGAGAAAAAAAATCTCCAGCAGTGAGTAAATACCAACTGCCTATAGAAATGGTTGAATCTCTTTATAGGGAAAGGAAAAATCTCAAGTCAGAATCTGAGAAAAAAGCATTTGACTTGCTACATGATTATGACAAAAAACTAATAGATTATTACAAGATAGGAATCTCGCAACACGATGATTTTGAACCATTTCAGAAAATGTTTGAGGGGATGTGGAAACCAACTTCGGCTTATTCTTCAATCAAAGAGTTCTGTGAACATACTCAGAAGATGTGCTATATGCTTTCCTTTAAATCTATAGATTTTGATTATCTATATGAATTGCAGAAAAAAAAGAGATTGCTCTTGTTTTGTATAACTAACAAGGATTTCAAAGAAGGGGCAAAGGGTACTCCTAATATGCACACATTATATTGGGAAGAATTATTTTCAAAAGAGAATTTGACAGATGTTGTATATAAGTTATCAAGTCAAGGAGTTGAATTTTTCTATCGCAAAGCAGTTTCTAAAGAAACGGCATTTGTTCACAAAAAGGGATCAGTTCTTGTTAATAAGACCTTCTCTGACGGAACACCAATTGAAGGCGATTTGTATAAAAAACTCTTACGGCATTTCAACGGATTAGACGTTGACCTCACTGATAAAGAGGTTCAAATCCTTCCAAAGGTCAGAACTAAAAAAGCTAAGTTTGATATAGTTAAGGACAAAAGATATCATGAACATAAATTCTTCCTGCATGTACCTATTACGATTAATTTTAAAGCGACCAGTATGTCACAAAAACTGTTTAATGAACGAACACTTGACATACTTCGAAAAAACAAAGAGGAATTGAATATTATAGGCATAGACCGTGGAGAAAGAAATCTGATATATGTAACAGTTATTAATCAAAAAGGAGAGAATCTGATAACTCCGCGCCATTTCAATTTGATAGAAACAGAAACGTATGGAGGAATTCAGCGTAAATACGACTATTTGACAAAATTGAAGCAAACAGAGAAGAATCGCAAAGAAGCTCGCAGAAACTGGACTACGATAGAACGTATAAAAGATTTGAAGTCAGGGTATATGTCTCAGGTCGTTCACGAAATAGCAAAGATGATTGTTCAATATAAAGCTATTGTTGTCTTAGAAGATTTAAACTTCGGATTTAAACGTGGGAGATTCAATGTAGAAAGGCAAGTGTATCAGAAGTTTGAGGAAATGCTGATAAAGAAACTGAATTATCTTGTTTTTAAAAAGGATTCCCCATCACAAGAATATGGAAAGGTCCGTTCTGGGTTACAGTTAACAGCTCCTTTTACAAGTTTCAAAGAATTAGGAAAACAAACTGGTTGGTTATTTTATGTGCCAGCTGGATATACATCCAAGATTGATCCTGCTACAGGTTTTGTTAATCTTTTCAATATGAATAGACCTGCTGATAGCCTAAGAGGTTTCTTTGCTGCATTCAAGGATATTTCATACAAAAATGGACTATTCTATTTTACATTTGATTATTCTAATGAAGTTTTCAATAAAGTCAGAACAGATTATACGAATTGTTGGACATTATCTTCACATGGCAGTAGAATAGTGGGTAAAGAAAGGAATATGACAAACCTCTCGAATGAGTTCAAACAATTTTTTGAAAAATCCAAGATATCTCTAGAAAATGTTTCAGTTCAAAGCATTTCTAGGTTAGATGATTGTCAACTGCAAAAACTTTGGGATTTGTTTAAACTTTTGCTGAAGATGAGGAATTCTAATGATGAGGCGGATTTTATTATCTCTCCAGTGGCAGGCGAACAACCTTTCGTTACAGGACCAAATAATCCTATGAAGATTAGTGATGCTGATGCAAATGGTGCGTATAATATTGCTTTGAAGGGGTTATATTGGGTTATGAACGATTTTCCTATGGATGGGGGAAATTTGAAGTACATAAATGATACAGAATGGTTTAAATTTGTTCAGACAAAACCTTATCTGAATGATTAGTCTTGATGGATGACTACATTTCCATATCGACCCTGAATGATTATATCTTTTGTCCGTATTCCATATACCTACACAACGTGTATATGGATGCGGATGAAGGATTGTATCACGCCACTCCTCAAACTAAGGGAAGGATAGCGCATGAGGCTATTGACAAGAAAACGTCAAGCAACAGAAAGGAGGTGCTTCTTTCTATGCCTGTCTACTCGGAAAGATTCAAGTTGATGGGTAAGATCGATGTTTACGATGGAAGGGAGAAGAAACTCATAGAACGCAAGTACCAAATAAAAAAAATCTACCAAGGACAAATATATCAGTTGTGGGCGCAGATGTTTTGTTTGAGGGAAATGGGGTATGAAGTTGATAACCTTGCTTTTTATGAAACTTCAACAAACAAAATGATTCCTGTGGCAATGCCAACAGAGAATGATGAATGCAAGTTTGCCGCATTTGTTGATAAGTTTCGTAATTACAATCCAGAGGATTTTTTGACGGTTAATCCTAATAAATGCAGACATTGCATATATTGCAATTTGTGCGATAGAACAAACTTGGATAATGTTTACACATAAAGACATAGAATACCGTAGCATATTTGTCATTAATTGCATTAAGGAGCGGAGCCTGAGGGTTAGCAATGGAGAGTTGCTTTTGGAGGAAACAGAAGAGAAGAAAACTCTTACAATGTTGCCGTTCCAAAAGATTCTTGCACTATTCGTTGTAGGACATATAACCGTTACGACCCCCTTAATTGAGAAGTGCAAGAAGTATGGCGTTGCTCTGATTGTTGTAAAACCGTCTTTCCGTCCCGTTTTTTATTGGGCTAATTCGGCTGAAGCCAATTATCTTCTGAGGCAGAAGCAGTATGCAATGGATAAGAATGACATAACCATTGCTAAAGTGTTGATTGCGAATAAGATTATGAATCAGCAACAACTACTTGTTAATACGAGGAAGAAAGACCCGCTAACGGAAGAGGCGTTGACGAACTGTGAAGTCTGCTTAGTGAATATCCAAAACGTGAGCGAATATTCATCATTGATGGGGATAGAAGGTGTAGCTTCTAAGGCGTTCTTTAAAGCTTATTTCCACGATTTGGGGTGGGTGGCACGTCGCCCGAGAACTAAATCTGATATTGTAAATGTGGCATTGGATATAGGATATACCATGCTATTCAATTATATAGAGTGCTTTGTTCGGATGTTTGGCTTTGACCTCTATGTAGGAGTGTTCCACCGCTTGTGGTTTAAGCGTAAATCTCTTATTTGTGATTTAATGGAACCTTTTCGTTGCATTATAGACAGATGTGTTAGAACGGCTTTTAACAGGGGACAATTTACTGAAAAGGATTTTGCTTTGGTAAAAGGTGAATACAAACTTAAGTTGGAGAAGAATTCCGTTTATACAAAAGTATTCTTTGATGCTCTCGTGGACTACAAAATAGATGTTTTTAAATATGTTCAGTTTTATTATCGTGCTTTCATGCAACGTAAGTCGATTGACCACTACCCTAAATTTGAGGTCTGATGCTAGTGATAAGTTATGATATTGCAGATGATAAACTTCGCGCACGCTTTTCAAAGATGTTGCGGAAAAACGGTGCTGTCCGTTTGCAGTTCTCTGTATACGAGGTAAATAACACGCAGCGTGTGATAAATAACATAACAGCGTATATAGAGGAAACTTTTGCGCCATTGTTTTCAGGAGCGGATAGCGTAATAATTTTTGACGTTTCAAATATTCATCTTCGCAAGTATGGTCATGCGATTCATCGTGATAAAGATGTTCTCTACTTTTAGTCTGCAAATCTAAGTGTGAACAAATTTGGTAATGTGTGTAAATGGTTGATTTACTGCTTTGTATTTGAATGCGGTGTAATGGGCGGGGTAAATGGATGAGAAAATGTCTTGGTATAAATGTTTATAATTGGAAATTTTACTATCTTTGTAATATAAACGAGAGTCTAATTGACTCTATTAATTTCTACTGTTGTAGATAATCCCTGTATTGATTGGGGCGGACACCGTCTAATTGACTCTATTAATTTCTACTGTTGTAGATTTGATTATTTCTCCCATGAGTTGTAGAGGTCTAATTGACTCTATTAATTTCTACTGTTGTAGATTATATCTTAGCCCATTCCTCTATTGTTGTCTAATTGACTCTATTAATTTCTACTGTTGTAGATTAATAAATTCTCCTCCATTGTTCTCTATTGTCTAATTGACTCTATTAATTTCTACTGTTGTAGATGCATGTAGGTGTATTCATGGATTACGCACGTCTAATTGACTCTATTAATTTCTACTGTTGTAGATTATTGATACGCAAAAAAATATAGTTAAAGTCTAATTGACTCTATTAATTTCTACTGTTGTAGATAATTACCAAACTTTTAACGTACTTTTTTTGTCTAATTGACTCTATTAATTTCTACTGTTGTAGATATACACATTCTTCATAGTAAACGGCACAGGTCTAATTGACTCTATTAATTTCTACTGTTGTAGATCTAACTAAAAAAAAGAGTGTACCTTTGCGTCTAATTGACTCTATTAATTTCTACTGTTGTAGATCATCGCAATACAAAATTATTAGCGTTCAAGTCTAATTGACTCTATTAATTTCTACTGTTGTAGATGAGATTTCGGAGTTTAGTTCTTTTGTCATTTCGTTATTTCGGCTTTTCGAGATGTTGGTTTCGTGGTTTAGTGGGTTTGGTTCTTTTGTTGTTTCGGTTTTTCGTTGTTTCGGTTTTTTGAGATGGTGGTTTTGTGGTGGTGGGGTTGGTTCTTTTGTTGTTTCGGCTTTTCGTTGTTTCGTTTTTTCGTTATTTCGGCTTTTCGAGATGTTGGTTTCGTGGTGGTGGGGTTTGGTTCTTTTGTTTTTTCGTTTTATCGTTATTTCGGGGAGGGTTTTGTGGGTGTTTTGGAATTTTTGTGCAGGGGTGTGCATATTGTGGCGTTTTTGTTTGGAGTGGGGTGGTGAGCGTTGTATCTTTGCGGTGCTGTCGTTTTGATGGCAAATTAAGTAGTAATGAATAATCATATTGGTTTATGGCGGTTAAAATTTCTCGGTTTGGTTATTATTGGCTTGATACTTGGGTGATGGCTAATGTTGTGCAGTTGGCTACGCAGGATTTTTGTGCGCGTTTCTTGAATAACACGAATGATCCGGGTGGTAGACAGTATGCGCAAATGACGCAGGCTGCCCGATCGGCTCCTGCTAATATTGCTGAGGGAAATTCGCGCCATTCTACATCGAAGGAGACGGAGATGAAACTGACGGATGTGGCTCGTGCCACGCTGGCGGAATTGTCGAATGACTATATGAACTGGTTGCTGTTGCACGGTCAGGCTCCGTGGTCTATGAGGTCGCAGGAATATAGGGCGGTGGCAGCGGTGCAGTTTGAAAAACCTGCTTATATGGATGACGTGCAGCACAAGAGTGGTTTGCATATTCTGAAGCAGAAGGAGAGGCTTGCGCTGTGGTTGCAGTCGGCGGATTCGATGGTGGTGGCTAATTGTATGATTATTCTTTGTAACAGACTTATTCTGATGCTTGGGAAGCAGATTGATAATCAGTTGGCGACATTCCGCGAGGAGGGTGGTTTTACTGAGGGGTTAACTGCTGAACGGCTTGCTCATCGCAAGGAGCAGAGTGTGGAGGCTGATGTTCCTGTGTGCCCGTTGTGTGGGAAGCCGATGGTAAAGCGTGTGGCTAAGAAGGGTGTGAATTCGGGGCGTGAGTTTTGGAGTTGCAGTGGTTATCCTGAATGTAACGGGACGAGGAATGTGAAGTAGAGGAGTTATTGGAGAGATTTCGTTATTCCGTTATTTCGTTATTCCGTTGTATCGTTATTTCGTTATTTCGGGGTATAGTTATTGTGGTAGGGATACAAAAAAAGCATCCGTAGTGGATGCTCGTCTTAATGAAAGTCTTTTTGTTATGCTTCTGCAATGAGTGTGTTGTAGCGTTTCATCACTCTTTGGTAGTAGCGCTCGGTCTTGGCTTTGCGCTCCATGCATTTGAGGTCGCCTGAATTCCAGAGGCGGATGGCCTTCTCGATGTTGCCTTCAGGATTGTAGCGCTCCTGGTATTCGATGAACATGTTAATGCTCTTGTCAATGCTGTAGCGGTCGTTGTAGTTGTACTTTTCGTAGCCGGCAAGGATGTTGCATTGGCGAACGAGGATTTTGGAAATCTGAAGGTAGCCTACATACTTTCCGCAAGGTGAAACGGCGTTTGCTCTGCCTGTGCTCTCCACGAAGGAGATTGCTTTGATTACCGTTTCCCATTTTGCTTCGAGGTCTGCTGTAGCAGCAGATGCTCCGAGGCTGAATGTGATGAAAAGCGATAATAAAATCTTTCTCATTTGATTCGTTTTCGTGAATACTGGTCGGATGTGTTTGCATCTTGTATTTGATATATCCGACATTAACGTCTCTCTTGTTTTACTCTTAAAACTGGTGCAAAGTTACGGCTTTTGGATGAATTGGCAAAACTGGTTGAGTCACATTATCAAGAAGTTAGAGTTTTTTAAGATTTTTGTGTGCGAACACAGATTTACATCAAACTCTTTGTCTATCGAGGTTGTAGAGGGGCGAAAAAGGAAAAATCCGAAGATGCGTTAACATTTCGGATTTGTGTTTTTAACATTTATAGGGTAAGGGTTAGGGGCTTTAGGACCTTTCAACTTTCAATCTTCTGCTTTTAAATAATGCAGGACGCAGGAGTTGCGGCGTCGGAGCACCTGACGGCATACTCTGAGCAGCTGTTTCTGGCTGACATTTTCGTAGGCTTCCACTTGGTGGTTGATGTCGTCGGCATTACCGAACATTTCGAGGTATGCCATTTCGGCTGCGCAGTGCTGGTAGTCGGTGAGGTCCATGGCTGTGGCAGATACGAACTTGTTCTTGACTTTTTGGATTTCTTGTTCTGGTATTGGTTCGTGGCACAGGCGGTCGAGTTCTTCCCATACGGCTTGTTCGGCTGTGTGAATGTCAACACCTTCGGCAGGCATGCCGGCAATGATGAGTTGTCCGGTGTCGATGCGGCCAGAGACGTAGGCATCGAGTGATGTGAAGAGTTGTTTCCCTTCGACGAGGTTGCGGTAGAAGCGGCTGGAACGGCCGTTGGCGAGAATGTCGGAAATCATGTCGCAAGCTGGGAAGTCGGGATGGTTGCGACTGACGATGGGGAAGGTCATGTGGAGCAGGGTGGACGGTACGTTGCGGCGGACGGTCTTGCGTCGCTGACGCTTCATTGGCGGCTCCTGTGGTATAGGAGTGTGGTCGATATTGCGCTGTGGTATGGGGCCGAACCATTTTTCTGTGAGGCGGATGGTTTCTTCGAAGCTGATGTTGCCTACAACGGAAAGGATGGCGTTGTTGGGGGCGTAGAAGCGGTAGAAGAAGTTTTTCACGTCGTCCATCGTGGCGTTGGCTATGTGGTCGAGGCTAAGTCCGATGGTTGGCCAACGGTAGGGGTGGACCTTATATGCGAGGTCTGCTACGAGGTGCGAGAGGTCGCCATAGGGTTGGTTGAGATTGCGCTGTTTGAATTCTTCCATTACTACCTTGCGCTGTACTTCGAGCGATTTGGGTGTAAAGGCGAGGGAGAGCATGCGGTCGCTTTCGAGCCAGAACGCCGTTTCGATGTTTGATGCAGGCAGGGTGATGTAGTAGTTGGTAATGTCGTTGGTGGTGTAGGCGTTGTTTTCGCCTCCTGCCATTTCGAGTGGCGTGTCGTAGTCGGCTATATTGACCGACCCTCCGAACATGAGGTGTTCGAAGAGGTGGGCGAATCCAGTCTGGCTGGGTGATTCGTTGCGTGCGCCCACTTTATAGAGTATGTTGACAGCCACCATTTGCGTGTCGGTGGTATGGCTGTGGAGTAGGGTGAGCCCGTTGGATAGTTTATGTCGGTTTATCTCCATGTATGTGTCTATTCTTCTACAGCGGCCTTGATGATTCTTATTTCGCGTAGTGGTTTGTCTGCTGGACCAGTCTTGACTTTCTCGATGTCCTCGACAATCTTCATGCCTTCGATGACTTCGCCGAAGACGGTGTATTCGCCGTCGAGCCATGGCGAACCTCCGCGAGATTTATATGCGCGTTTTTGTTCGTTTGTGTAGGGCGCTGGCGGATTATCGGCGATCTCGGCTTGCGCTTCGGTGAGGAGAGAGTCGAGCAAGTCGCTCACTCCGTCGCGGTCGCGCTGACGGCGCATGGCGTCGAGTTGTGAAGCGTATTTCTTAGTGCTCTCGTTGTAGATGTTCTCCACTTTCTTCTGGTAGGCAATGCCTTCAAGTTCGCTCAGTCCGGCGTCGCTGTAGTGCTTGCCTGTTACGATGTAGAACTGGAACTTGTTGGATTCCTTGTGTGGGTTCTCGTCATCGCCGTCGCGAGCTGCACCAATTGTTCCACGCTTATGGAAATGGCGTGGATAGACAATCTCGGCTGGAATGGTTGGGTCTTTTTTTGTCGTGTCGACTACCTCGCCAGGGCGGGTAAACGGGTCGCCGGTCTGGATCATGAAGTTGCGTATGACACGGTGGAAAGTCACTCCGTCGTAGAGTCCGTCGCGTACGTTCTGCAGGAAGTTATCTCGGTGGCCTGGAGTGTCGTCGTATAATTTGATGCGTATTGTTCCGACTGTGGTTTCGAGAACAACGATAGTTTCCTGTTCGCCGCTGGCGCAGCTGATAGCCGTCAGACTGAATGCCATGAGCAGGCAAAATATGATTTTCTTCATTCTTTGTTCA
>Ga0233374_1000045_pt1 | contig 35222 bp, 26 predicted proteins | sample ElkDunMinimDraft_FD_180688 | JGI IMG/M metagenome (GOLD analysis project Ga0233374, IMG submission 180688) | Fecal eukaryotic communites from dung pellets of Tule Elk in California, USA - Elk Dung E1 | ecosystem: Host-associated > Mammals > Digestive system > Large intestine > Fecal | place...
AAGATTGCTCACCTTCTCCGTGTCCATGCCCTTCAGGTCGTTGTCGTCTATGCGAAGCAGCACGTCGCCCACCTTGAGCCCCACTTCTGCAGCCGGCATACCCTCATAAGGTTCGTAAATCATGACAGTGCTGTCCTTGCGCAAACGTATTATCGAACCTATACCGCCATATTTGCCCTTGGTCATCATCTCAAGCTCTTCCATATCATCTTCGGGATAATAGACCGTATAAGGATCGAGTTCACTCAGCATCGCATCGATTCCCACTTGTATTACCTTCTGAGCCTCAAGCGAATCGACATAGAACATATCCAGTTCCTTATAGATGGAATTAAACACATCAAGGTTCTTCACAACCTCGAAGTCGTGCCCGTCTTTCTTTTTCTGCGCAAAAGACGGCATAGCGAGTGCGAATGCCGCCAGCAACAACATCACCTTTCCAGAATAAAGTTTCACTTCTTATCTAATTTTACGATTTATACGCTCATTTGGGCGAGCGGACCTCGCCCCTACAAATCCTTTTAAACGGACGCAACACATTGCGTCCCTACTTCTCAACTACTTACTTCTCAACTCCTCCCAAGCCCGTAAACGTATCCTTCCAGCGAATGACAGGAGTGCCATCAGCCTCGAATTCAATAGGGAGCCATATATGGCGGGAGAGTGCAAGACTGCGAGGATTCCACATGTCTGCCATGAAGATAAACTTGCCTTCACCAAGCTTGAGGATGTATGTACCCTGCGTGCCGAAACTCTTGTCAGCATTCCATATCTTAGTCTCGAAGCCGCGGCGTGAACGAACCTCCATAGTAGGACCGTCGCCGACAAACGGATTGCCTACCTGAGTCCAAGGTCCCATGATAGATTCAGCCCAGAACATACGTCCCATATTAGGATCCCAGCCTGTGCAACCGCTGCAGATGAGCCAATATTTGTCTTCGTGCTTAAAGATTGTAGGAGCCTCATTCTGTCCGCCAGGAGCTACACGCACATACTTGCCTGTATATCCAAGGAAATCGTCGGTCAACTCTGCAATATTAATTGTTAGGTTCTCCTCTGCCGAATAGATGTGGTAGGCCTTCCCGTCTTCGTCGATATAGACTGTCATGTCACGACTCATTTGTCCTCCTGGAACGTCACGAGCGAGCAGAAGTCCCTTCTTGACAGCCTTGCGCCATTCAGGAGTCCACCATTCCTTGTACTTTTCAGGGTCGAGTTTCTTTGCAGCCTTGATGTCCTTCTTTGTGAAGTCGGCTGGCCAGACGCCTGGGTTCGGGCGAAGCGAACGGATAAACTTGAACGGTCCTGTAGGCGAGTCGCTCACGGCAAATCCCACGCGTGCGGCCTCGTAACCGCGACCCTTGAGTTCGAGGTGGAAGAGCATGACAAACTTCTTTGTCTTCTCGTTGTAGACCACCTTAGGACGCTCCATGATGCAACCGCGCTCTATGTCAGCGCCTTTCTCTTCACTTACAGCGAGTGCCACGCCTTCATCAGTCCAGTTCAGAAGATCGGTCGATGAGAACACTTCAACACCTACCTCTGTGGTAAAGCCGCGCAAAGGACGGTTTTCACCATACCAATAATACTTATCGCCATACTTTATTACGCCTCCTCCGTGGGCATTTATATGCTTGCCGTTGTTGTCGGGCCATTCTTTTGCGTTAGCAAGCTCCGTCACCTGTGCAGTAGCACTAACAGCAAACATCATGGTCAGTACCATGAAAATAAATTTCACCTTTTTCATAGTTGTCATTATATTTTATAGGTAGTAGTGGTCACTTAATAACCCCGTTTTCGTCATACGACTGGTAGAGGAAGTCGTTATAAGGATACTTCTGCACATGAAGTTCGCGCACCTTACGGTAGAGCAATTCCTTGAGTTCAGGAATGTTAGTGAGTTTGGCTGCCGAAATAAAGAAGCAGTCGTCACCCATACGCGCCATCCATGTGCGCATGAGTTCGTCGAGAGTAATGTTCTCCTTCGTACGCGGGGTGAGGTCGTCCTCGTCCTTCTCCACCCATGTGTAAGCATCTATCTTGTTGAAGATTATCATCATCGGCTTGTCGCTCGCACCGAGGTCGGCAAGCGTCTTCTCCACCACCTTGATTTGGTCTTCAAAGTCAGGGTGCGAGATGTCGACAACGTGGAGCAGCAGGTCAGCCTCGCGTACCTCGTCGAGCGTTGACTTGAACGAGTCGACAAGATCAGTAGGAAGTTTGCGAATGAAACCTACGGTGTCGCTGAGCAAGAACGGCAGGTTGTCAACGATGACCTTGCGCACAGTGGTGTCAAGCGTGGCAAAGAGTTTGTTCTCGGCAAACACCTCGCTCTTTGCAAGAAGGTTCATAATGGTCGACTTTCCCACGTTGGTGTAGCCCACGAGAGCCACACGGATGAGGCGGCCACGGTTCTTACGCTGAGTTGACTTCTGAGTCTCTATTTCACGCAAACGCTCCTTGAGCAGCGCCATACGGTTGCGTATGATACGCTGGTCCATCTCCAACTGAGTTTCACCAGGTCCGCGGAGTCCTACACTACCGCCTCGCTGACGCTCAAGGTGTGTCCACAAACGAGTGAGTCGAGGAAGCATATACTTGTACTGCGCCAACTCCACCTGGGTCTTTGCCGCTGCGGTCTGTGCCCTCATGGCAAAGATGTCAAGAATGAGCGATGTGCGGTCAAGAATCTTCACCTGAAGTTCCTTCTCTATGTTGCGTATCTGCTTGGCAGACAGTTCATCGTCAAAGATAACCATTCCCACAGGTTGCGGAATATTAGGATCGTTATCCTTCCTCTTCGAACTGCCCTTATGGTTGCCGGCAATGATTACCTGCTCGTAAGGGTTGCCCAGTTCTGCCTGCTCCTCCCAATAAGCGTCTACCTCATCCTGCTTCTGCTTGATGAAGTCGCGAATCTCGGCAAGTTTTCCGCTTCCGATATAAGTCACACTGCTTGGTCCGTTCACTCGCTGAGTGTAACGGCGTATGACCTTCGCTCCCGCCGTATCGGCAAGAAACTCCAATTCGTCCAGATACTCGTTGGTTTTCTTCTCGTTCTGCTGCGGAGTGATGAGACCCACAATCACAGCTGTCTCAACTTTCGCTTCAGATATGACAAACTCTTTCATCTATGTCGTTTCTCTGTTTTTTCTAATGTTAAAGTGTGCATCGCTGCATCAACGTTAGCGTTGATATTTTTTCAAGCTCTCGTCTGCAAATTAATGAGCCCTCGTTAATAAATAAATGAGCCCTCGTTGATAAACAAATGAGCCCTCGTTTTTATCGGAACTCCTTTGGCAGTCGCTTTGCTGCCGCAGGGTTGTTCTCTGCAAAGATAGCGAACGCTCTCATCAGAGTGCGCTGCAGCATCATGCTACCACCGGCGTAGGCCGTCAGTGCCTGATCTATAAACTCATCGGCTGACCGCTCGTTCATCTCGCCCTGACGCATCAGATGGCAAAGGGTGAGATAGCCGCACTGCTGGGTTATTTCGCGCTCGGAGGCTATCCATTCGAACACCTTGTCGGACGCATAAGGCAGACGGCTGAAAAGGTTCAGACTGGCAATCTGGGCAAGTTCGAGCGTACGGATGTCATCGACCCAGATGTCGGCAATCTCCGGCAAGAACGATTCAACAGGCTGGAGTATGGTGGCGAGTATGCGACATTCGCGCACACTCTCTTTCCATAGCTGTTGCGCCAGTTCATGACTTGCCTCAAACTCGCTTGCAATGTTGTGCAAACGAGGTATCTCCACTCCGAAGTTCACCCTATAGTCTTCACTCTTCCTGCCCATAGACTCGGATGCTACGCCATTCATATTGGCACGAAGTTCTTTCTTTATCTGGATGATAGTATCGTTCATGATGAGGAGTTGGGAAGTAAGGAGTTGAGAAAATGAGGGGAGAGGGTTGCTCGCCCCTCATATCATATTTAGTTTACGTTAGGAAGTGTACGATAGTCGCGGCTGTAGCGCAGCATCTGGTCGGCATAGCCCTCAGTGTAGTCAATCTTCACGTCGATGATGTTGCCGTCGGCATCCTTCTCAGCTGTGTAGACGGGGTTGATGAATCCCTTATAAGGTGCGAGGTCAAGGCGAGCATAGCGCTCAAGAATCTCCTTGTGGAGTTCTGGTTCGATCTTCACACCATAGTTTTCAACGAGAGCCTGAGCTGCCGCAAGGTCGCCTGTGCTCTTGATGCGCTGCACTTCAGCAAGAAGTTTGCCGAAGAGATCGCGGAGCTTGGCGTAATCATTAACCTTAACAAAAGTCTTGCCATCGCGCTTCACCATCTCTACGACATTGTCAGCCTGACCCTGTTCGTATGCCCAGCGAGCAATGATAGCGCGGTTGCGCATATGAGCCTCCTCAATGTCGTTGCCGAGGTTGATGCGCACAAGCTGAGTAAGAAGACCATTCTGCATATAGCTATAGTACTGCGCTTTGTAAGCCTCAGCGTCAGGAGTAAGACCGAGTTCCTGCATCTTAGGGTCGGCAAGATAGTAGAGTCCGAAGAGGTCGGCACGCGCCTCCTCTATTGTGGAACCGTAAGCCTTCAGACTGTCAGACTCCACTCCTGGGAGGAGTTTGCCCGAACCGTGTCCGAGACACTCGTGAAGGTCAGTGTGGAGGTCGTCAGTAATGTCGCCATACTTCTTCATAAGGTCTATTTCAGTCTGGCTGTAAGTAAATTCCTCCATGAATCCATTGCCCGCAGCAGCCTTGCTGTAGGCGCTTGTGAGGTTAGCAATAGTCACAGACTTGGAACCGTGTTCCTTGCGAACCCAGTCAGAGTTAGGAAGATTGATACCTATGGCTGTTGACGGATAGAGGTCGCCGCCGAGAATGGCTGCAGTGATAACCTTGGCAGTGATGCCCTTAACCTCTTCCTTCTTGAACTGGTTGTCAACAGGCGAGTTGTCCTCAAACCACTGTGCGTTCTTGCTCAATGCTTCTGTGCGCTTAGTAGCCTCGATGTCCTTGAAGTTAACAATCGACTCCCAGCTTGCTTTGAGTCCGAGAGGATCGCCATAACTTTCAGTAAATCCGTTCACAAAGTCGATGAGCGGTTCGGTGTTGTTTACCCAAAGAATGGTATAGTCGTCAAAAGTCTTCAAGTCGCCCGACTTGTAGTATTCTATAAGTTTCTCAATGACAGCCTTCTGCTGGTCGTCCTCAGCGTAAGGGATAGCTCTTTCAAGACAAGCAACAATCTTAGTGAGAGCCTCGCCGTAGAGTCCGTCTGTAGTCCAACGAAGTTCCTTTACGACACCGTCGGCATCCTTTACGAGACGGCTATTCATGCCGTACATCACCGGCTGGCTGTTCTGCGGATCCTTCATCTTGGCATAAAACTCTTCTGCCTCAGCCTGAGTAACCCCATCATAGTAGTTGCTTGCAGAAGTGAGGATAAGGTCTTCACCCTCGGCAAGATTGATACGCTTAGGCATAACAGCTGGATCAAACATTACCGGACAAATCACAGCAAGCAACTCGTCAACTGTCTGTCCATCTTCCAATGGCAACTTTGCTGGATCAACATTCTTAACCGCACTTCTGAAAAACTTTTCGGAGAATCCAGGAACAAATTTCTCGGAACCGTAGTGGTGATGAATACCTGCAGAGAACCATACTCGCTTGAGATACACCTCAAGGGCCTTGAAGTCCTCGCTCTGCTTGTCGCCAGCGAAGTCTGTATAAACAGTCTCAAGGGTGCGCATGATGCGGAGGTTGTACTTGCCGTTCTGATCAAATAGTATGTCACGACCATAGAGTGCTGCCTCAGAAAGATGATAAATGAGAGTCTTCTGCTTCAATGTCAAACTGTCGAATCCATCCACCTTATAACGAAGCATCTGCAAATCGGCAAAACGCTCGTCGTTATACTGGAAATCGTCTGCCGGCACAGATGTATTACCTGCGCAAGCGGTAACCAATGCTGATAACATAATGTACTTTAATGATTTAATCATAATGTAAAATTTATTTGTTATTGTTTTCGTCTCTATATCTCTGAGGAGTCGTCCCCGCGTGTTTAACAAAGGCCGTAAAGAACGATTGTCTATTGCGGAAACCTGTCATCAGACCAATCTCATCGACTGTATAACGCTGATACTTAGCGGCTGCCAGCATCTTTCGGGCATCGCCAACACGACGCACATTGACAAGGTCGGCATAACTGCACCCCATGACTGAACGCAACAACCTTGATAACGCACTAGGGCTCAATCCTAACTCCTGTGCCAAAAGCGAAGCTGAGTAGTCTATGTCCCGATATCGCCTGCGCTTAAACATGACGTCCGCTATTAGCTTTCGCCATACAGTCATATCCTTCCCGCAGACCATACGTCCGTCTTCGCCTGGCCTCATATCAGAACATACGCTTTACGCTGCGAGACTTGCCGTTGCTCAGTGTCTGCTTCTCAATTACGATAGCACCTTCAGCAGGTGCGGCTACAGAACGTCCGTTGAGGTCGAAATATTGACGTGAAACGACATCAGCTGCATCAATCTCAACGCTCTCAATAGGAGTTGACACCTGGTTAAAGTATGCAATACCATTACTTATCATAACAGGAAGCCAGTTGGCGTCATTACCGCCAATGTATTGAGGCAGAATCCAGTCCTTCTCTCCATTTGGAAGGTTGTAGCCAGTCTCGTTTATCATTACACGCAAAGCATAGTCGCCATCGGCAGTACCCTTAGGCAGTGTGCAAGGTACCATGTATGAAGAATAACCATATAGATAACCCAAAGCCTCCAAAGCAGAACCTTGGCCAATCTTTGAAATGAAATTGCCATGCTTGTCAAACAAGCCTATGCAGACACTCCACTCCTTTGTTGCTGGATACAAGTTGTAGAAACTGTATAAGTTGCAGAAATATCTCTTTCCCAACGAAACCGATGTAGCGGTAATCTCCATTGGTTCATAGAAACACAAAAGATTGCTTTGAGGCATAGTCTCGCCTTCCTTACTTGGTTGTATGCCATAAACGATGGACTGATCCTTAGCGAACGCATACTGCCCCATATCGAGGGTTACGATGTCGTAGTATCCATCGGAAGCACCGTCCCATCCCCAGTTAACATGAACCGAACCAGACTTTGTATAACCGTCAACGATAAATGCATGGCCTGCCGCATCAGCACCGCTACCCTTTGTTGAAGCACCGCAGAAAAGGACTGGGCGGCCTTCGTCAAGCTCTTTCTTTATCAAGGCATTCCATTCCTCCTGAGAAGAAACCATATCACGGAAAGCCAAAGAAGTATTTACGCTGTAATCAAAATGTTCATGGAAAGCGTAAAGCGCTTCAGACTCAGATGTACCGCTGCCGCTTGTGCTATAACTCATTCTTGTAGCCACACCACAATCGTAAGACAGCTGAGCAACGGCATTGCGTGAAGGAATGTTCGCAGTTCCGTTCATCATACTTATGTCGTCGCGCATCAAATCCCATGCATAGATATGCTCATCTGTACTGAAATCTTCAGTAATATATCCGTTTGAGCCTATATTTGGATTTTCTGTATAATAAACAATTTTTCCGCCTTGAGGACGCTCTGGATGCTTGTAGTAATACATGATCTGAGCCATCGCCGTTGCCACGCAACCTACAGGGCAAGTGTTCACGCCAACTTTAGGGCAATAACCATTATAAGGATAACCCTGTCCCCATGTTGATTTGCACAAAGGAGCAACAGAATTGGTTGTAGCACTACCTACACCCTCGCGCACCGGCGGAGCCACCAAACCGCTTCTGACGTCAGCTACATAGCGAGAATATCCCTCAAGATAAGCAACAAGGGCATCAGGGAGCGTGCCATTGAGATTGAGTCGACCTGTTTCGGAATATCCTATCACCTCCGGAAACTCGTCGTCACCGCTGATAATAGCAAAGCCCTTGCCATCCTCAGAGTTAAACATGTAAAACGCTGGCGCCTCAACTGGACTGACCGCCATGCGACTGCTTGCCTCCGAACTGAGGACAACCTCAGTAACACCGCTCTTGCCGATAGCCTTACCCGCAATCTTCTTTGCCAACTCGAGGCTTACCGGTTCTGCGTTAACAACTCCGCACAACATGCAGAGCATCCCAATAAAAAATAATCTTTTCATTTTTATCTGTTTTTATACGTTTATTCACTTATCATTTCCTGCTGTTAGTTACTGCCGCATCACTCTATCCAAGTCGCACGGTCGAGGTTTCTATATCCGATAGCCTCAGCTATGTGGTGCTCAAGCACATTGACCGCCCCCTCCAAATCAGCTATGGTGCGTGCCACCTTGAGTATGCGGTCGTAGGCACGAGCAGAAAGGTCGAGTTTCTTCATTGCCAATCGCAAGCGTTCCATTCCGGAAGCATCGGGTTCGGCGTACTGATGTAGCAATGCCGATGTCATTTGGGCATTGCAGTGAACACCCTTGAACGCTGAATAGCGCTGTTCCTGAACGGCACGAGCCCTAACCACTCGTTCGCGTATTGCCGCGCTCGGCTCCCCTTTCGGCGCCTTAGCCATATCTTCAAACGGAACGCTCTGCACCTCAACCTGCATATCGAAACGATCCATGAGCGGACCGCTGATCTTGTTCATGTAGCGTTGTATCTGAGCAGGAGTGCACGGACAAGCGTGGGTCGGATGGTGATGGTAGCCGCATGGACATGGGTTCATGCTTGCCACGAGCATGAACGAGCAAGGCAGCGTGAAATTGTAACGCGCTCTTGATATCGTTATTTCACGATCTTCCAACGGCTGGCGCAGCGTTTCAAGCACCTGACGCGAAAACTCCGGAAGCTCGTCCATAAAGAGGACTCCGTTGTGAGCAAGGCATATTTCGCCAGGCATAAACTGTGTACCGCCACCGACCAGCGCCACATCACTTATGGTGTGGTGCGGAGAGCGGAACGGGCGTACGCTAATCAGCGAAGTTGACTTGTCAAGTTTGCCTGCTACACTGTGTATCTGCGTCGTTTCAAGACTTTCGGCAAGAGACAAAGGCGGAAGAATCGAAGGAAGGCGCTTTGCCATCATCGACTTGCCGCATCCAGGACTGCCCACAAGAATTATGTTGTGTCCGCCTGCCGCTGCTATCTCGAATGCGCGCTTCACATTCTCCTGTCCTTTCACCTCCTCGAAGTCAAAGGCGTAATCGTTCTGCTGGGCGTAGAACTCCTCCCGCGTGTTTACCTCAGTAGGAGGCACGGGCGACTTTCCTGTCAGACAGTCTATGACCTCGCACAAATGAGTCACACCATACACTTTGAGTTTGTTGACGACGGCAGCTTCGCGCTCGTTCTCCTTCGGCACAAACAAGTGTTCGTAACCCATTTCTCGTGCTTTAATCGCTATCGGAAGAGCACCTTTGATCGGCTGAAGAGTTCCATCAAGACCGACCTCGCCCACAAACATACATCTATCCAAGTTTTCCGCTTGAATATACTCAAGGGCGCTGAGCAGAGCTATCGCTATCGGCAAGTCGTAGCCGGAGCCCTCCTTACGCACGTCGGCAGGCGCCAGGTTCACAATTATCTGACGCGATGGTATAGGGTAACCGTTCACTTCAAGGGCCGAAAATATGCGTTCCTGACTTTCCTTAACTGCGTTGTCGGGAAGTCCTACCATATTAAAGCGCATACCAGGTGTGACGTTTACTTCAATCATCACCGGGATGGCGTTAAGTCCTTGTAGAGCTGCACTAAATACCTTTGTCAGCATATAAAGTGTGTTTTTTACGACATCAATGCCAACTGGTGTTGTTGTTATCGCCGTTGCGATACACACGCGCCAGTTTTATGTCAAATATCAAGGTTGAATATGCCGGAATTTCACTCGATGCATTATCCTTATAGCCCAAATATTGAGGTATCACAACTTCCCAGCGATCACCTTCGACCATATTCATCAAGGCGGTAGAAAAACCAACTACGGTCTCTTTAACTGCAAAGAGCGTAGGCACGTCAGTTGCCTCATTCAGGGAACTTGCGGCATAGCTCTTGTCGAAGACTTTGCCCTGCGGATGAGAGTCAGTAGGAATGAGTCGGCCTTGATAGTGAGCTCTCACAGTGTCGCCGTCTTGCGGACGATATGACCCGGTGCCAAGTTCCAGTTTCTTCACATAGATGTAGTAGCTCTTGCTGGCATTTTCGCCAATATTATCACCCATCGTATATGCTGGTATCTGAACCCATCCGCCTTCATTGCATCTAGCAAGATCCGCGATGGAATCAAGATAATGCTCATTGCGAGGTTTCCAGTTGTCATATTCGCTCACCTCTTCCGACTCTTCGCAAGACACAGCGAAAAACATCGTACAAATTGCCATGAGAGGCATAATAAACTTTTTCAACATAATGAGGTTTGGAGGTTATGAGGTTTGAGGAGTTGGAGGTTATGAGGTTTGAGGTTGAGAGGTTTGAGGGTAACCCCCTTATGCCCCTACAACCTTATGGCCTTATAACCTTATGCCTCAAAACCTTATATATAAACTACTTCAAGTTCTTGAGGAGACTTGTGATTGTCACATTATCCTCGATGATACCGCGAAGTTCGCTGATCTTCACACGCTTCTGCTCCATAGTGTCGCGGAAACGAAGTGTAACAGTCTCGTCCTGAAGCGAATCGTAGTCCACTGTCACGCAGTAAGGAGTACCGATTGCATCCTGACGGCGGTAGCGCTTTCCGATAGAGTCTTTCTCGTCGTACTGACAGTTGAAATGGAACTTCAAGTCGTCGATGATCTGACGTGCCTTCTCTGGCAGACCATCCTTCTTAACGAGCGGCATAACAGCAAGCTTCACTGGAGCAAGAGCAGCTGGGAGGCGGAGAACTACGCGTGTCTCGCCGTTTTCAAGTTTCTCCTCGCAGTAGCTGTGACACATCACGCTGAGGAACATACGGTCCACGCCGATAGAAGTCTCGATGACGTAAGGCACGTAGCTTTCGTTTGTCTCAGGGTCGAAGTACTTGATGTTCTTGCCTGAGAACTTCTCGTGCTGACTGAGGTCGAAGTTTGTGCGTGAGTGAATACCTTCCACTTCCTTAAATCCGAATGGCATCTTAAACTCAACGTCTGTTGCGGCGTTAGCATAGTGAGCCAACTTGTCGTGGTCGTGGAAACGGTAGTTTTCTGCTCCGAAACCGAGGTTCTGGTGCCATGCCATACGACGCTCCTTCCAAACCTTGAACCAATCGAGTTCTGTGCCAGGCTTGATGAAGAACTGCATCTCCATCTGTTCAAATTCGCGCATACGGAAGATGAACTGGCGTGCCACTATTTCGTTGCGGAATGCCTTACCGATCTGAGCGATACCGAATGGAAGTTTCATGCGTCCTGTCTTCTGCACATTAAGGTAGTTCACGAAGATACCCTGTGCTGTTTCTGGACGGAGGTAGATTGTTGATGCGCCTTCTGCAGTAGAACCCATTTCAGTCTTGAACATGAGGTTAAATTGACGCACTTCTGTCCAGTTTCTTGTACCAGAGATTGGGCAAACGATTTCTTCGTCGATGATAATCTGACGGAGTTCGTCAAGGTTCATGTCGTTCATAGCCTTTGCGAAACGCTCGTGAAGGGCATCACGCTTAGCCTGCTCCTCGAGCACTCGAGGGCTTGTAGCGCGGTACTGCGCCTCATCGAAAGCGTCGCCGAAACGTTTCTTTGCCTTTGCTACTTCCTTATTTATCTTCTCGTCATATTTCGCCATCTGGTCCTCGATGAGAACGTCTGCACGATAGCGTTTCTTGGAGTCGCGGTTGTCAATCAACGGATCATTGAATGCATCAACGTGACCTGACGCCTTCCATATTGTTGGATGCATGAACACGCATGAGTCGATACCTACGATATTCTCGTGCATCAATACCATGCTCTGCCACCAATACTGCTTAATGTTGTTCTTTAGTTCCACACCGTTCTGGCCGTAGTCATAAACTGCGCCCAATCCATCATAAATCTCACTTGAGGGAAATACGAATCCATACTCTTTGCAATGGGAAACGACCTTCTTGAAAACGTCTTCTTGTGCCATATCTTTTTCTTTTTTTGTTGTTTTACGCTTTTTTCTTTTTGTAAGACCCTGTTCATTAGCACTGTTAGGGCATAATACGTTACAAAATTACAACTTTTTTCTATAAATACGGCAATTCCTCTTCATTATTCAAACTTCATGGTTTATGCAAATAAAAAAGGACAGCTACATTCACATGCAACTATCCCCCAAAAAATGATAAACACCTATTTACTACTTACTATTATTTTCTATTTAATTTAATGCATATAGAATATTTCATTTCTTACGAAGTTCGATGCCGCTTTCTGTCAGCGCAATCAAGTTGCGCTTGTACAAGTCTCCCACAGCACGCTTGAACGTTTTTTTACTTACACCGAACACTCTGTATATTTCGTCGGCGTCAGTCTTGTCGTGATAAGGCAGGCATCCGCCTTCGCTGGCAAAGAGTTCCTGCAACAAGCGGTCGGCAAAACCCTCCACAAGCTCCCTACCCGACTCATTCTGCAGCACCAAGTCTATCTTATCGTCTGGCCTCACCTGCTTGATATAGGCCTTCATGCGGTCACCCTTTCTCAGAGGCTTGAACACATCCTTGTCGAAGAGCATACCATAGAACTTTTCATCGACGATGACTTTGAATCCCAAGTCGGTTCTCTGACATACGATTATGTCCACTTCATCGCCTTTGCTGTACGGCGGACGCTCGTTAGAGATAAACTTCTCCAATTTGGCTGATGCCACAATTCTGTACGTCACCGCATCAATATAAGCATAGACCACGTATTTGTATCCCACCTGCATCTTCTGCTTCTGCTCCTTGAACGGGCAGAAAAGGTCCTTCATCAGACCCCAGTCAAGAAACGCTCCGTGCTCATTTACCCATTTGACTTCAAGGCAAGCAAAATGGTTTACTTCGACCAAAGATTTTTGTGTGGTAGCCACAAGGCGCTCCTCGCTGTCAAGATAGATGAAGACATTCACCTCGTCGCCAACCTTACAACCATCTGGAACATAACGACTTGGCAATAAGATTTCACCTATATCGCCGGCATCCAAATACGCTCCGAAATCAACCATACGGAGCACTTTCATATCATTTCTCTTACCTAACTGTATCATAATTTAACATTTTTTATAATTCCAAGCCCGCAAACCAATAGTTTGTCTGGATGCAAATTCGCAAACGCCTACGCGTTTTATATACATGCGCTAAAGGATAAGTCCGTCGCGAAGCTGTATGTTGCGGTCGGTGATTGACGCCAGTTCTGAATCATGGGTTACGATGACGAAGGTCTGGCCGAACTTGTCGCGCAGGTCGAAGAACAACTGATGAAGTTCTGCCTTGTTCTGCGAATCGAGACTGCCCGAAGGCTCGTCGGCAAATACTACGGAAGGGGTGTTCATAAGGGCGCGCGCCACTGCCACCCGCTGCTTTTCTCCGCCTGAAAGTTCAGCCGGCTTATGGTCGGCACGCTCCGCCAATCCCATAAACTCAAGGAGTTCTTTTGCTCTGCTCTCTGACGCTTTCATGGACTGTCTGCCTATAAGGGCGGGCATCATGACGTTCTCCTTTGCCGTAAACTCCGGCAACAGCTGATGAAACTGGAAGACAAATCCTATGTTCTGGTTTCGGAAACGGGCGAGCTCCTTCTGCTTCATCTGGGTCACGTCTTTGCCGTCTATCACGACGGAACCTGAATCAGGACTGTCAAGAGTACCCATTATCTGCAGCAATGTGGTCTTGCCCGAACCGCTCGGCCCAACGATGCTTACCACCTCGCCCTGCTCTATGCGGAGATCTATGCCTTTCAACACCTGAAGCGATCCGAAACTTTTGGTTATGCCTTTTACTTCTATCATAAAAACGTATATCTGCTTTGACTTTTATTCATTTATCCAGTTTGACAACCAGTTGTTCACTCTCGAATCGGTGGAGTAGACATGGTTGTTAGGCGCGGAGAAGGTCGGATTGTCTCCCGCCCCGCCATGCTGGTCAGGAAACACAATCATAAGACTGTTGTTCGAGAAATAGCGCAAGATAAGTTTCGGCAGCTGCACGAACGAATGCTGGTAGGACAATGTGCCCGGGCGCGCTGTGACTACGACAAACAGATGGTCGAAGTTAATATCTCCGCTCAGCATCAGCAAGTCGTCCCATGACTCCATAAGCTGATAGTCGGCACGCACGCTGCTATGCGTCTGCTTCATGTAACGCATTATCAGAGTGTTGGTGCTTTCGGTGGCATGGAACACTATGCGGCACCCTATCTCGCCTGCCATTCTTGCAAGGCGCTCCACCCACCGGTAGAAGCCTGTCTCAAACTCGGCTTTCTCCGGCACTGCCACAACGATGCGGCGGATAGTGTTGACCGGCTCAAGAAAATTGACTATGGTAAGCTGGCGCTGCATATTCTCTACAAGTCCCAGAGCGAACCGCCCGTAGAAGGAGTCGGCTACTGACGTTCTGCGATGAAGGCCCATGACGATTTCCGACGCGTCGTTCTCAAGCAAGGCATGAACTGTGCCGTTCACGAAGTTCACCGCCAGACGGCTCTGCGTCTGTATACCCACATCCGACGCTGCGGCAATGCGCTCCGCTTCTGCCAGACAGCGACGGCTGTTCTCCTGCACCTGTCCCGTAATATTGGCATCGTTGACCACATGAAGTCCTATCAGACCGCGGTTGAGCTTAGGATTGCGCATCATGACAGCCGTAGTAACAATATTTTCTATGTTTTCCGTACCGCTGAGCAGCACCATAATCTTCTCGTCGTCGCCCTTATGCTCTTCGTCGGTCATCTCGGCTGCATCGCCGGCAAGCCTGATGCGACGGGCTGCCAAGTCTGTGGCAAGCGAACTTATCACGCACGAAATCAGAATCATCATCACCACTCCGTCGAGTACGGCATTGTCCATCAACGGCACCCCAGGCTCCACCTCAAGCGACGTGCCCACCATAACCATTGCCAGGGCGCCTGCCGCATGGGCCTCGGTGAGTCCGAACATCATGAGACCTTCGCTGCTGTTGAAACGGAAGACTTTCTGAGCAAGAAGCGCCGCAACATATTTTGACAAAGTGCCTGCCACAACCATTACGACCACGACAATGACCGCATTCAGATCGCGGAACAGCGGCGCCATATTGACCAGCATGCCCACGCCTATAAGGAAGTAAGGGATGAATATGGCATTGCCCACAAACTCGATTCTGTTCATCAATGGCGAAGAACGCGGCACAAACTTGTTGAACACCAGTCCGGAGAGGAATGCTCCCAGGATTCCTTCGAGTCCGCAAAGTTCGGCAATAGCCGCTGAGAGAAACACCATTGCTATCACGAAGATATACTGCATGACCGCATCAGTGTATTTGCGGTAGAAAGCCCGCACCATCCTCGGCAGCAGGAAGAACATGAAGGCAAAATAGACCATGCACCTCACCGCAAACAGGAGCCAGAACCACACATCATTGCCTCCTTTGTAGGTCCCCGCAATAGCCGCAAGGATAATCAGGGCAAAGAGCAGAGCAATCATCGTGGCGGCTATCGACACCGTGACGCTCTTATGCCGGTTCACACCATAACGGCCCACGATAGGATATGCCACAAGCGTATGTGAAGCGAAAATACATGCCAGCAGCAACGAGGCTGCCACGTTGTAGCCCAGAGCCCAATAGCCGGCAGCAAAACCCATGCCGAAAGGTATCAGCGACGTGAGCAAGCCGAACACTATGCCTCGCGTCCGGTTGTTCTTCAATCCCTGCATATCCATCTCCAGTCCGGCAAGGAACATGATGTAGTAGATGCCCACCTTGCCGAAGAGTTCGAAGCTTGCGTCGCGGTCGAGCAGATGCAGTCCGTGCTCGCCTATCACCACGCCGGCAAGAATCATTCCGATAAGATGCGGGATGCGCAACTTTGAGAATATCATCGGAGCGAACAGAATAATGCACAGCACCACGAAGAACACCCAAGTAGGATTGGATATAGGCAGATGGATATATGACATTATTGCGTTCATTTCAGTAAATAGCATGCTTTAGGTAACAAATACGACGCAAAGTTAACGAAAAAGTTAGGATTATAGGGATTAACTCCGCAATTTGTTATAATTTTGCAACGGACAACGGTCCGCACAATAGCATTAAGGTAAAAAGTATAACAATCAATAACACAACAGAATGAAAGTAGCTATAGTAGGTGCCAGCGGCGCCGTAGGACAGGAATTTCTCCGTGTCCTCGAAGAAAGAAATTTCCCAATGGACGAGCTGGTTCTTTTCGGTTCGTCACGTAGCGCAGGAAACAAATACACATTCCGCGGCAAAGAGTATGAAGTGCAGCTTCTTAAGCACGGCGACGACTTCAAGGACGTGGACATAGCGTTCACATCAGCAGGAGCAGGAATCTCAAAGGAGTATGCCGAAGACATAACCAAGTTCGGAGCCGTAATGATTGACAACTCAAGCGCGTTCCGCATGGACGAGGATGTGCCTTTGGTTGTGCCTGAGTGCAACGCTGAAGACGCCCTCAACCGTCCGCGCGGCATCATTGCCAACCCTAACTGCACAACGATCATGATGGTGGTAGTTCTCAAACCAATCGAGAAACTTTCGCACATCAACCGCATACACGTGGCAAGCTACCAGTCTGCCAGCGGCGCGGGAGCAGCAGCAATGGCAGAGCTCCAGCAGCAGTACAAGGAAATCAATGACGGAGAGCCTGTTACAGTCAACAAGTTCGCTTATCAGCTGGCATACAACGTAATCCCGCAGATCGACGTGTTCCAGGACAACGGATACACCAAGGAAGAGATGAAGATGTTTAACGAAACGAAGAAAATCATGCACAGCGACGTGAAGTGCTCAGCCATGTGCGTGCGCATCTCTTCGCTCCGCTCCCACTCCGAAGCTGTCTGGATTGAGACCGACGAACCTGTCAGCGTAGAGGCAGCCCAGAAGGCGCTTGCTGAGGCAGAAGGAGTAACACTCCTCGACGACCCTTCTACACAGACTTACCCAATGCCGCTCTTCACTGCCGGAAAGGACGACATCTACGTAGGCCGAGTGCGCAAGGACCTCGCCAACGAGAACGGACTCACATTATGGCTCTCTGGCGACCAGATTAAGAAGGGAGCAGCCCTCAACGCCGTTCAGATTGCCGAATACCTCATCAAGGTGGGCAACGTGAAGTAAACTACTACGCTTCGCAAGTTCTGCTTGCGAATGCACGATACGCCATAACAAGAAAACGAGGCTACGCTGTAAATACCACACAGCATAGCCTCGTTTCTTATTCATGCCCATACTTCAAAACATCGAAACCCCGGTAAGAGTTGCAAACTCAGCCTAAGTTCGTACAAACTCAGTCTAAGTTCGTACGTATTCAGCCTAAGTATGTATAAACTTAGACTACGCACGAAGTTTTCAGCGCGCAGCAGAAGATTCCGCAACGCAGAGAAATCCAGCAATCAAAGAGGTTTGTCTACTTTACCCGCTTCTTCAGTTCAGCCTTCAGACCCGTCAAATCGTAACCGCGAGCCACAATGCTGTGTGCCGAATCGGCTATGATATATGCCGGCAAACGACGCACGCCAAGTTCGCGAAGCATTGGCGAGTCCCATGCCTTCTGATCGCAGTAGTTATATATGCCCACAGAGTCCTGGCGGGAATACTCCTGCCAGCGATATTTCTTCGTGTCGGCAGAGACCGAAATCAGACCGAGCGCACTATCGCTGTACTCCTCTCTTATTTCTCGCATCATGTCGAGAGCGTCGTAAGGCGACTGCATCCATGATGCCCAATAGAGGATTAGCGTGTGGGCGGTTTCGAGCTTCGCGATGTCGAGCGAATCTCCAGTCTTAGTCTCGATGCGCATATCTGGCAGAGCCGAACCTACGAGCCCCTTTCCGCTATGCGCCAACTTGCCTCTGACAGCAAGCAGCGACATATTCTGCGCATCATGCTCTTCCAAAACGGAGAGGACTTCAGACAGTTCCTTCTCGCTCACATTCTCATCCTGAACAAAATACCTGTCGAAGATATAGAGCGCCACAGCCGACTGCGGCTTTGCCTTAATGTATTCGGCAGCCTTCAGCCTTGCTTCCGAAGCGCCCAACTTGTTCACTTCCTTATGGAAAGCCGCCACCTCTTCATTCTCCTCATTGCCTCCCACAACATAGTTTCTCAAGTCATTGGCCTTTGCCGAATAAGCGAGTTCGTCACCGCCATTCACGAAAATGACCTGCTCCATTCCGTTAGGGAAAACCAAGTAATAGGATGTAAGTTCATCAGTGTTGCCTCGATAGGTGAACTCGCCGTCCTTGACCGCCACCGTATCGACAGTTTCGTGTCCGCTGGCAATGTTATAAATAAGCAGTTCACTCTCCTTCAGCCCTTCAAATTCGCCTTTGATGGTGAACGCCGGACCGTCATTTCCGCAAGCGGCAAGCAGAAACGCAAATAATGGAAATAAGACCTTTTTCATATTGAGAGTAGAATGCAGAAAGTAGAATGCAGAAAGCGGAGTGTCCAACCATCTTCCACCTTCTACCTTCTACTTTCAACTATTTACTTTACTTAAGGAACTTCTCAAACTCAACGTCTGCAGCAGCCTTAGCAGCGAGTGCAGGGTCAAGAGCCTTAGCAGTAGCGAGATTTGAAAGCACAGCAGCCTTGTCGCCCATGCGAGCAGCAAGCACAGCCTTGAGATAGCTTGTCATCGCATCAGCGTTCTTGATTTTCTCAAGAGTAGTCTTTGCTGAAGAGTAGTCCTTGTTGAGAATCTGCGCAAGAGCAGCACTGTTAGAACTTACGCCAGCGAGATTCTGAGCAGCGAGGTTGTACTTGCCCTGAGCTATGTAGAGATTGCCAAGAGCTTCCTTGCTATTTGCAGATGCAGCACCCTTAGCGAGGTAAACCTCGGCCTCCTTCATCTGACCGTCCTTGAGAGCTATGAGACCGAGGTTAGTGTTAGCCTCAGCAGCAGAAGGATTAGCCTTGAGAGCCTTGTTGATATACTCAGTAGCAGTAGTGTAGTCGCCCTTACGCATAGCAATCTCGGCAAGGTTGTTGTAAGCGCGGTAGTCATTAGGGAAAGACTTAACGGTCTGCTTCATAATAGCCTCCTTCTGAGCGTCAGTCTCAGCAAGGATGTTTGCAGCGTAAACCATTTCCTCTACGCTGAGCTTCTCAGGCTCGCTTGCGAATGTAGACATGATTTCCTCGTCAGAGCGGCCGATAACCTCGTAGTTGATAGTCATGCGAGCACGACGGAGTTCAGGGAGAACAGCGTCAGCGAGTTCCTTGTAAACCACAGCGATATTCTTGATTTCAGCCTCACGCTGCTCTGGATCTTTATACATAGAGAGAACGCTGAGGATAAGATCCTTGTCGTTGAGGTTTGACTGAGAAACAAGTTCCTGGAAACCTTCCCAGTCCTCAGCAGTGTACTCTGTGTCAACGTTAGTGTCGAGCTTAGCCTTCTTGAGCTCCTTCTTAACGAAAGCAGAAGAAACGCCCTCACGGCGCTCAGCAAGCTTCTCGTTGAAAGAAAGTTTTCCGTCAGGAGAAGCGTATGCGCTAACTTCGATGTTGTTAAGCACGAGGCTCTCTTCGTCCGACTTGATGTTCTTGAGCGTAGCGATGAAATCCTTCACGTTGCTGCTGTTGAGCTCGCTGCCGCGGAGATTAGCCTGGCCGATTAGGAACTTGATAACAGCCGACTGCTTCTGCGAGATAACGCGCTGGAAGTTGTCTGGAGCAATACCGTTGGCAGAAGACTTAACACACTCGCTAACAAGGTTTGAAGTGCAGTTTGTACCGTAGCCGATCTTCACGTCTGGAAGGCTGACAGTCTTCTTGCCCACCTTAGCGTCGAATGTCATGTAGAGGTCGCTCTTCTCCATGCCCTCAACGAATGGGAATATAGTGCGGAGAGTAGCATGACCGCCGTTCTTGTACGAAATGATCTGGTTGTTAGCCTCAACCTTCTCGCCCTGGAGAGTAAGTCCGGCGCCAGCCTTCTCGCCGCCATCCCAGCGAAGCACAGGAGTGCAAGTAACGACAGCATTCTTTTTCATGAACTTTGCAGGGATGTTTGCACTGATTGTAACAGGCACTTCACCTCCTGCACACTCAAGCGGAGTTGGTGTAACAGTAAAGTTGTCAGCAGCAAAATCCTTAAGTTTGCTACAACTTGAAAGCATCAGCACTGATGCTGACAAGAGAAGGAAAATGTTTTTCTTCATTCTTCTTAATTTAGTTATATTGTTAATTAATACTATAATTTCTATAATCACTCACTTACTCGGCTCAGTCGCTTCACCGGATACCAAACCGAAACGAACGACACAACCAGCACGGTGACAAACGTGAGCAGGATATCCGTCAGCTTCACCTCTACGGGGTATGCGTCGATGATGTGAGAGCCGTTGCCCGAACCGAAGGCGATGAAACCGAACTGCTGCTGCAAAAGGCAGAGAGTCACTCCTGCCGCTATGCCCACCAGAGCGCCGATGAGCGATATCATACGGCCTTCAGCCATAAAGATGCTCGTTATCTGTGAGTCGGTCGCTCCCATGCTTCGCAAGGTCACTATGTCGTCCTTCTTGTCGATTATCAGCATCGACAGCGAACTGATGATGTTCACGCTTGCCACTATCAGCACGAACGACAGGAATATGTACGAGATGAGTTTCTCCATCTCCATAATCTTGAATGTCGTTTCCTGTTGTTCGTACCTGTTCTGCACAACGAACTCTGCGCCAAGCGCTTCTTCTATCCTACGTTCTGCCTCGTCTGCGTCGGCGCCGTCTTTCAACTTCAGTTCCACTGCGGTAACCATGCCTTCCTTCTCAAAAAGGCTGCGCGCAAAGCGGAGCGACGTTATCACGTAGTTGTAGTCATATTTCGACTGCAGGACTTCAAATCCGACTCGGGGGCAGAACAGCTCCCCCTGATTGAAACTCTCCAACGGGTCGTTCAGGTCAATGTGTTCGCCTTTGCGAGGGGCATAGACCTGCACCGGAGAATCAAAGAATGTGCCTACGCCAAACCGCCCGTTCAACACGCCTATGCCAAACACACCGTAGTCCAGCACATCGTCGTGAAGGATGAAGGACCCGCCTCCTTGAAGTATATTTTCCACATCAACCAGTTCGGTATAGTTATCCTCCACTCCCTTGAGCGTAACTACGGCCTGCCGGTTGTAGAGCATCACCATAGCGTTGTCTTCCACCACCTCGGTATAGACCGCAACGTCCTCATCGCCCTTGAGTCCGAGAAGTTTGGGATGCGAGGCGTCTACATACTTCCCTGCCGCCGGAACGACTTTAAGCTGGGGGTCAATAGCTGTGAACAAGTCGGCTATCAAACTCTGGAAGCCATTGAACACGGAGAGTATACAGACGAGAGCGGCTGTTGAGATTGCCACGCCTACTACCGAAATGCCTGAAATGATGTTAATGGCTTGGTGCGACTTCTTCGACAGAATATACCTGCTTGCTATGTAGAACGGAAAACCCTTCATTAGTAAGGTTATGAGGTCATGAGGTTATGAGGTGGTCCCTCAACTCTAATTTTACTTGTTGAGCAGACGGTCAATATTCTCGATGTAGTCGAGCGAGTCGTCAAGGAAGAACTTCAGCTCTGGGATGATGCGCAGCTGATGGCGCTCCAGGTTGCCGAGTTCGTAGCGAATCTGGCCCGCATTGTTGTTTACGTTCGTGAGAATCTCCTCCGCACGGGCTGAAGGGAATACGCTCAGATACACCTTTGCGATGCTGAGGTCGGGGCTCACTCTGACCACACTGACCGACACGAGCACTCCGCGCATCTGGCGAGTCTGTGCCTGGAAAATATTGCTCAAGTCCTTCTGGATGAGTCTTGCTATCTTACTTTGTCTTGTTGTTTCCATTATTTCTGTTGTTTATTCGGGATTCTATCCGTCAATCCTTTTTCCTAATTATCGTCAGACCGTCGCGGAGAGGAAGTATGACTTTCTCCACTCTCGGGTCCTGAGCCACAAGATCGTTAAACTCCATTATGCTCCTTGTCTGCGGATCTTTCACCGGAGGCGTTTCCAGCACATGCCCGTCCCAAAGAGTGTTGTCGGCAAGGATATAACCGCCCGGATTGAGACACTTCAGCACCATCTCGTAGTAGTCGACATACTTGCGCTTGTCGCCGTCGATAAAGGCGAGGTCGAACATCACGCCGAGTCGTGGCACCACCTCCATAGCGTCGCCTATGTGCATCGTAATCTTGTCGGCATAGGGCGAACCTTCAAACCACGGACGCGTGAAATCCTCCTGCTCGTCATTTATCTCAATCGTGTGGAGCATGCCACCTTCCTTAAGGCCTTCGGCAAGACACAACCCTGAATATCCGCTGTAAGTGCCAATCTCAAGGATGTTCTTCGGACGAATCATCTCCACAAACATCTTGAGCAGACGCCCCTGCAGGTGTCCGCTCGCCATGCGTCCGTAAAGCAATTTCAGGTGCGTAGCCCTGTACAAGCGGTGCAGATAGTCGCCCTCTTCATCAATGTGCTTCAGGATATACTCGTCAAGCTGTTCCGTCTCAGTCATTAGGTGAGGTTATTAGATGGTTATTATCGTTCAACGTGGGCGAGCAGACCTCGCCCCTACAATAAACATTATAACTTCAGCAGCGCTTCTACGCCCAAGCGGTACGAATCCAGTCCGAAACCGCCTATCACTCCCACACACGCCGACGAGATAATCGACTTGTGGCGAAACTCCTCCCTTTTGTACACATTAGATATATGTGTCTCCACCACAGGGGCAGTGACAGCCTTTATGGCATCGTGCAGAGCTACCGAAGTATGCGTATAGGCACCGGCATTAAACACTATACCGTCCCAATCGAAACCCACCTCGTGTATCTTGTTGACAAGTTCGCCCTCCACGTTAGACTGGTAGTAATCGAACTCCACATCAGGATACATAGCCTTCAGCTCCTCATAGTAGTCGGCAAACCCTCGCGACCCGTAAATTCCTGGTTCGCGCTTGCCCAGCAGATTGATGTTAGGACCGTTAAGTATAAGAATCTTCATAAAGCTCTAAATAATTTGCAAAGATACTAAAAAAAAGATACACAAGGCCTATGGCCTGCATAATTAACGACTTTTAGAAAACACCATGCAAAGTGAATGCTATGTTAATACCGCTCGGCATAAAATAACAGACAGGCTCATTCCGGCGGCGAGACAGCGTGGATTCCTCCGTTTTACTTATTGCACTTAAAATCAATACTATCGCTCTGAAAAGCCCCCTCCACCTCGGTACAAAACGCCCCACACTCCGCTCCTTTCTTCCCGACCCCTCGCTGAAAAGTATAAATAAAACTTATATTTGTACAAATAATGATTTTATTTATATAAATATTAGTTTTATTCTTACAAATATAAGTTTTATTTATACTTTTCTCCGCAGTGGCGCAAAATACTTACCGAGGCGGAGGTAAGTTTCCACTGCAGTGGCGGTGTTTTCGGGCGGGCGAACCCCGCCCCTACAGTAATAACGGGAACGGGAACGATAACGGGAACAATAACAGGAACAGCAATTGCTCCTGGGCGGACACATAGGTCCGCACCCTACGGTAAATCCGTGCTAATAAGCGTGATTTGCGGAAGAACACTCCCCGCGCCTTACTTTTTGCTAAATGAGCACAGGGTGAGATATACGCCGCATACGAGCAACACGCAGACTCCGGCCGTAATACCTGCCAGGTCGGTTGCCCAGCCTATGAGAGGAGTAACCGCGCCACCTCCTGCTACCGCTGTAATCATGAGCCCCGAAATGAGATTTGCCTTATCGGGCATGTGCTGTATTGCCAGAGAGTAGATGATTGGGAATATACACGAACAGAAGAATCCGATGCCGCCGATGCACACAAGGCTAACCGAGACATTGTCGACAAAGGCAAGGCACAGCACAGCCGCAACGGCAAGCAGTATGTTAACCCTGAAATAGGCCATTTCCGACACCTTGGTCATGAAGAACACTCCAAGGAAAGCGCCCACGGTGCGGCAGATGAAATAGACCTGAGGAGCAATACCTGCATCGGCCACGCTCCACGAGTAGCGCAAAGTCATCACCTTGGAACTGATGAAGTTGGTCGCCACGTCAATGCCCACAACAAAGAATATTCCGAAGAAGAGGAACAGGATGGTCTTGTCGGACAGCAAGCCCACAACCTTGCCAAAGGTGACGTCGCTTTCCACATGCTCCTCGCGAGGTATAGGAGTGAAGTACAGCCAAAGTCCCGAAACGAGAGTGATGGCACCCAGTACAGGGAACGCCAGATACCAGTTGTCCGAATCGCCTCCGCCAAGCACGTTGACGGCAAAGAGCATAATGAACGGTCCGCAGAACGACGACACCGCCTTGACCACCTGGCCTGCAGTAAGACTGCTGGTGAGAAGTTTCTGATCGGTCACCACGTTGTTGAGCAACGGATTAAGCGAAACCTGCAATATGGCATTGCCTATACCCAGCAGGGCATAACCCACGAGACACGCCCAACCGCTTTGGAGCAGAGGAATAACCATTCCTACAAGGGTGACCACCACACTGAGCATCACCGTGTTCTTGCGTCCCCACTTGTTCATCTGTATCCCCACAGGGATGCTGAACACAAGAAACCACACAAACACCATCGACGGGATGAAGCCCGCCATAGTGTTGCTCCAGCCGAAGGCGTCACGAGCATAGTCGGACGAGATGCCTACGATGTCGCAAAATCCCATCACATAAAACCCGAACAGCACGGGCAGAACGCGAAGTATCACTTTACTGTTTTTCATATCATTATTATCTTTAGGTTTTCAGGTCTGTTGTTTTCTGTAGCCACGTGTTATCGCTCCACATCCACCCATCCGCGGCTGGTCTTGTCGGGTGCGATGCTGAACGCGCCGTACTTGGCGCCAATCCATTTGCCTTCGCGGGCCTGAAACGGCTGTCCTGCCTGCTTGTATCGCTTGCCGTCAGTGCTGTAAATCATTGTGCAAAGTGCGCCCTTGTCGCAACGGATGGCGACATGGAGCGTGGTTTCGTAGTTCTGCTTTGCACCTGCTCCGTACTTGCGGGTGTTGAGTTCGCCGATGGTCTCCGACGTTTCCGCCTCACCCTTGTCGGCATCCTTGCAAATGATGCGCTTCAGCAGGAAACGACCGTTACGAAGTTCGGCTGACAGTCCGCAGTAGTCGCGTCCCATGATAACGAATCCCGACTGCTCGCCCTCGGCCTTTGCCGATATGACAAGGCGGAGAGTGTCGGCGAAAGTCTCTCCCTCAAACTTCTTCAGCCACAGGTTTGGCACTTCCCACAGGCTGCGGTAACCAGCCCCAACATGATGGCCGTAGATGCGTTGGCGTCCGTCGGCAAGAGGGAATCCGAATGTGTCCTGATAGTTGGCGTGCCACTGGTAGCCTGAATGCGGCTGCACGGAAGGGCGCTCGGCTTTCTTGTCGCGCGTCTTCATCATCGGCCAGCCGCCTTTCCATTCCACGTCGAGCAGGTGAAGGATGCGTCCGTATGCTCCCGTCTCGCGGAAACAGATGAACTTGTCGCCTGCCATACCTCCCTGATGCACGCCGTCAGAGTTGTAGACCACCTTGCTTTCGTACGGTCCGAAGACGCTCTTGCTCCGCAAGGCAAGTTGCCATCCTTGTGCCACTCCGCCAGCCGGTGCAAAAATATAGTAATAGCCATCGTGCTTGTAGAGTTTCGGCCCTTCTACAGTGTGGTTGCCCTCCACCTGGCCGTCATAGACAAGCACGGGATTGCCGATGGCAGTGGTTCCGTCGGCAGACAATTCGCGTACGGTAAGCACGCTGTTGAATCCGCAACGGCTGTTGGCCCAACCGTTCACGAGATACACCCTGCCGTCTTCATCCCAGAGCGGACAAGGGTCGATGAGTCCCTTGCCTGGCACGACGAGCACAGGTGCTTCCCATCTGCCACGCGGGTTGGTGGTCTTCACCATGTAGATGCCGTAGTCGGGATCGCCCCAATAAATGTAGTATGTGCCTTTGTGGTAACGTATGGACGGTGCCCACACTCCACATCCGTGCTGCACTGTGGCATAGCGTTCTTCGGGCAGAAGTTTCTCTACGCCGTAGTTCACGTGGGTCCAGTTGACCATGTCGCGGCTGTGCAGGATAGGCAGTCCTGGTGTGCACTGGAAACTGCTCGATGTCATCCAGTAGTCGCCGTTGTCGTCCACGCATACGTCTGGGTCGGAATAGTCAGCAAACACTAACGGTTCCGACTTCGGTTGCGCCAGTGCTGCTATAGCACCAAGCGTCAGAGTGAGGGTGATGAGTACCTTCTTCATTTCGTGAATGTTATTCCTTCTACATGGTCATTGACATAGAATCCGCACATGTCGCTGGTCTTGTACCATCTTGGCTTGCCTGGCATGTCGTCGCTGATAAGAGTGCCGTTGATGCGAAGTCCTTCGAAGCGCACATTCTTCACACGTCGCTGCTCGTTGTAGCCGCCGATGATGGAGTAGCCTGGAGTCTGGCCCTTGTAGCGCACGTTGCGGAACAGAATGTTCTCAACGCCTCGTCCAGGAGCAGTGCAGTACTTGGAGTTGTAGCACACCTTGACATGGAGCAGACTGCCTTGATGAATGTCCTCGATGCGGATGTTGTCGAAAGTTATGTCCTTGACAAGATTGTTGTCGCCGCAGTTGATGGCAAGACACCCCTGATAGTCAATCTGCGGTTCGCTGTGGCAGAGGATGTCGATGTTGTCGTACGTGACTCCCACGATGGTGTCCATAATCTGCGAGTTGCCATGTATGCCTATCATTACAGGGTGCGCCACGTCGGCCCAAAGGGTGGAGTTCTGCATACGGATGTTTGTGGCGCTGCCGTTGTAACCCTTGCGTGTGGCGTAGACTGTGGTGCAGTCGTCGGAAGTGCGGGCAAACACGCGGTCATACAGTACGTTGTGACTTGCGAAGACGTTGAATCCGTCACCCCAACTTGGATGGGAGATGACCTTCGCATTGCGTATGGTCACATTGTTGCTCTCGCCTACAGGGCAGGTGCACATTGTGAGTCCTTCGATGCTAACGTTTTCGGAACGGCTCACCTTGCATCCCTCGTATCCACGGCTTGGGCGTGCGACGCCTCGTCCCATGATGTGCACATCCTCGACATCCTTGATGTGGAAAGTGCCCTGGATGTATGCTCCGCCGTCGACATACACCGTTGTGTGCGACTCAGGGAAGATTGTATCGTTCGAGATGTTGTGGAATCCAGGTGCGTAGTAGACGAACTTGCGTCCGGCTTTCTTAGCCTCCTTCTTCGCTTCTGCCACTGATTTGGATGGTTTGGATGTGAAGAGCATGAGGTTGTCGGTGATGTTGCCGTCAAACTCTACTGATACATGTTCGGGTTGGAAAAGCATGAAGCGCACTGTTGAGTCGTTCACAGCGTTGGCTATGACTCCGCGGAAGTCGGGACGTACCTTGACAGTCTTGTATTTCTTGTTCTTGCAAACGACCTCAACATCTACCGTACCAGTGAAGTCGAACATTCCGTACGACACTTCGCAGATGCGGTGCTTGTTGTCGCCTACGGGCGCATTGACCTTTGCCATGTAGGTGTCGACAATTTGCCACTCGCCGCCACGGGCACGCACTCGCACTTCGTAGTCGTTCTTGAGCGGAGCACCTTCCGGCGCTGGCCAAGTGAACACCTGATGCAGTGTAGGACGTTCCTTTGCTCCTGGGATTCGTGACTTGCGGTCAACCTCCGTTCCCTTATAGAACAGCAACGAGCCGTAGCCTACGTGGTCGGCACCGTTCTTGCGCATTTCAGGGCGCACACCGCCCTTGCCGAGCGCCATGCTGACGTATGGCATCTGGAGTCCCTTGCGTCCGACGTAGTGGTTGTATGCTATTTCGTAGATGGACCACAGTTTGCCACGCCCCATCTGTCCAGGCTCAGTCCATTCGTTGTAGAGTCCGGTGCAGTCGGTCCATGTGGTGAACGGCACATCCCATCCGAGATTGTACTTCGCCATGTATTCATACCCCTTCAGCAGACGGTTGTCAAGTGCGCCGTAGAGATCGTCGCCCTGGTTCCATGCCATCTCGCACGTCTCCGCCAAAGTTCCTACGCCGAGCTGCGCATGTCCCTGGTCGCGCCCAGTCTCCTGACACTGTCCTGTGGCGGAGATGTAGCGAGGCAGCGAACCGTTGTCGTAAGCGTTGAGATAATAATCCTTGGCGGCATCGTACATGTCCTTATCGTCACTATATATGGCTATTGCCATACGCATTTTGTTGACTACGGCACCCCAGTTGCCGTTGGCATACGGAGAATCGGCCTCAAACTTGTCCAGTACAGGCACAAATGCCCTCCGCAACATCGTCTTCGCCGCATTGTTGCCGCCATCACCGAGTTTGTCGCGCATGAGTTCGCAAGCGTTGACGAGCAGGAATCCCTGAAGAGCGCACAGCGGAGCGTCGTGTCCATCTACGGATTCTAACACGTCAGAGTAAGTGCGGATTATCTCCAACGACTTCTTTGCATGAGCCTCGTTGCCTGTGATGTGCCACATTAGGGCATTGTAGTATGCCGCAGCAAAGTCGTTCTCGCTACCGCCCTTGGTGCTTCTGTGCTTTCCGTCACGGGCTATGACCTTGTAAGGCCCTGCCATCTTGTAGTCGGCCTTGGCACGGTTGTCTTCTGCCGTCATCGCCTCGAATGCGGCTATGGCTGGCTGCGTGCGCTCCGCCACGTAAACCTTCATCCGCTCTATGCTTTGCTCCGTGTGGAGCAGTCCGGGATGTACAAACCCCTGCGCGTAAAGAGTAAAGGACACGACCGATAAGAAGATCGCAAATGTTAGTTTCTTCATTGAGATGCTTTATTTAACAAGGATTTTGTCTGTGTTAACTTTTCCGTTACCAAAGTAAAGGCGACGAACCACAACTCCTTCCGCTGGTACGGCAATACGACGGCCATCAAGGCTGTAATACTCAATGCGCACAATGCGCTGGCCCTCGCCTCGAACTCCGTCAATTCCTGACGGCACAAAGTCCTCCAACGGAATAAGTTCGAAATCGTAACCGCCAAAGTCCTTGGTTCCGCCATAGGCAAGAACACCGTCGGCAGTAACGTTCCAATACTCAGATGTCGACTTATTCACCACAGCAAAATACATAGTCCCTGCTGCTCCCTGGAAACGGAACGGATAGTATGTACTCGTCTTGAAGACGCCATCGACATTGAGGTAAGCGCTGTCAGCCATCGACACAATGTTACTTCGCTTCAATGAGTTGGAAGCAATGTACCACACTTGCGAATTATCATATGAACCGTCGCTTGCTGTCTTACATGCTTTCAGATTGGCTGTTCCGTCTCCCATGTTAGTCAAATAAGTGTCAGTGCTGCGGTGGCGGATGAGGTAATTGCCTGCTTCAATCTTGCGGTCGGCAGTCTCCTGCACATAAACCATAAAGGTAGCGACAGAAGTATTCTCTCCGTCACTGATTTCTACTGTGTATTCGCCCGATTCCTGTATGTCTGCAATAACAATCTTACTTGTGGTCTCGCCTGTAGACCACAGGTATGTGCCGCCCACAGAGGTTTCGGAAGGAACAACCACTAATTCCACAGTCTGTCCTTTGCTGACAATCATTTCCGAGCAGTTCTCATGCACTTCGCCGTCTACAATGATGTTCTGACCGAAGTCGTTGACTTTAATATGGAAGTTGCGATGAACTACATAACCTCCCTGGTTCATGTGGGAGAGTGTGACGATGCGGTCGAACGTGACATTAGGAATTGTAATGGAAGAGGTCTCCTTACCGTTGCTCCAACGGAAATAGTCCCATCCAGCACTTGACCAAGCACTTAGCGTTACAGGCTTGCCGTAGACAGCTGCAATAACAGTGTCTTCCGTTACGACACCTCCTACAGTTGCATTACTGTATAGCTCATTAGGTGTGCAGTCGCCGCTCACAGATATACTGTAGACCTGGCGGCTCTTCACTCCACGTTCGTCAGTATAGGTCACACGATACAGACGGCTGTTGTCCACTGTCACCTCAATGTCCTTCGTAGTCTCGCCCGTGTCCCAAAGCCATGTGCCGTTGCCGCTTTCGCCTTCAGGCAACTGAGGCATGAGCTTCACAGTGCTACCAGCCGGAATGTCAGTAACAGGAGTGAGTTTGTACGTGTTCGTCAATCCTCCCAGTTCGGCCTGATTGTACACAGTGCCGTTGTACTCCATCTGCGGGATGAGGACTATCGGGGCCATGTCGGCTGAAACAGGATTTGGATTGTAGCACATGAGAGTGGAGAATCCGAGATGGTCGTACCCGCCACTTGTCTCACCGTAGTTGTGTCCGCCACCATCAGCTCCTGCTGTGCCTCTTGCCACTCCTGCTGCCACTTTCGAGTACTTCATTTCTACTCCCTTCACGCCTTCATAATGCCCCACGATACGGTCCCAGAAAGGACGTGGTGCTCCTATTCCGCCTGCATTGTTTGCAGTCATATTCCAAGTGTTGTGCCATGCTGTGCGACAGTCGGCATAGCGATATTCTGTCCAAGGAAGATCTTCCACTCCTGAGTGGTTATATGCAGCCACATATTCCGCACCGGCAGCAAAACGGTTGTCCATATACGAGTAGAGGTCATCACCTTGGTTCCATGCCACTTGACAAATGTCGACAGCCAGTCCGAGTGCCATGAGAGTGTGTCCCTGGTCGCGTCCGCTCTCTTGCATCTGACCGAGTTTGCCGTAAGGTCCGCGCTCATCGTCATGCACAACAGGCACAAGATTGCCGATGAACTCGTTGAGTCCCTTGTTATAGATGATGCTTCCTGGTGTGCTGGTGAATGTTCCCACCTGGTCGTATTTATAGTATGAGAGTCCCTGGTTATAGATATGCACATCATCACAAAGGATACCGATGCTCATCACTGCGAGGGTGTTGCAGAGTCCCCAGTTTGACCAGTAATGTCCTGGACGGCATCCGTCGTCACCATGACCTGCACCAGGTTTGTTGGCTGCATTCTCCCATGTGCCGTTTCTTCCGCGAAGGAATCCGATGCACTTAGGGTACCACACTTCAATCATCCACTGCTTGAAACGCGCAAAATCCTCAGCCTCCCAGCCTTCGTAGTCGCGCACAAGTTCGGCTGCCTGGGCAAACTGATAACCGTAGAGACCCGAAGCAAGTGCATAGTTAGAGTCGCCGCTAACATTCTTGCACACGTCGGCCCATGCCATAAGGATACGCACCGCAGCCTTAGCGTTGGCCTCTGTGCCTTCAATCTTCCAGCGGAGGGCGTTCTGATAAGCCATGGCTGCTCCTCGGCAAGCATTCATGTAGTTCTGTCCGTCGCCACCGCGCACGATTGTTTCAGTTGGGTATGTGGCTATGCCCGAACCGGAATATTCATTAGCCTTAAGCAAGTTCCATGCCTTTGTCACTGTAGGATCGCCTTCGGCAAGGAGTTTCTTCACACGGTCGAAATCCTCTTGCGTATGTAATCCTCCAGGGTGAACGAAACCACGGTCACCACCTGCAAAGTCACTTTCTGCCCAAAGAGTCTTGCCCTTCACAGCCTTAAGATTGGCAAGAGCCGAAGTCATGGCAGCAAGGCACTCGTCGAGTAAAACTTGCGAAGCATTGCCTGAAGTCAAATAGGAGCCTGCAATGTTGATTTGGTCTTGCAACTCATCAATCGCCCCCTGAGGGTATTCTGTTGCTGTGATCTGTGCAAGGTATGCCTCGCATTCCTCCTTCTTTGCCTTGAGTTTGGAAGGGTCGCCCGCTGTGCCGTATCTGTATTCGTAGTTATACGACTCCGCACCGCCTGCAAGCGAGTCAAGCACTTCGGCGCTAACAGCAATGTTATACACACGGAAGTCGGCCACCATCGTGTTTTTCAGATAATTGTCACCGCTGAAAGGAGGACGTCCTATCCAGTTGTATGCAGGCGCCACAGTGAATATACTGCTAAGCACAGGCATTCCGGTCTGTGTTCCAATAAGAGTTCCGTCAACATACAATTTGCCAGTCGTACCGTTCTGCACATAAGTGACATTCTGCCATGTCCCCTTTGTTGCTTCCGCTCCTTTCTCAATGCCGACCTCACTGCCCCATCCCTTTGGAGATGTAGCAAAGCGCTGCGCATTGAGACGGTAGGCAGAAAAGACTCCCGAAGTCTGGGTGTTGGCAGCCACAGAAGAGAAGCACCAAAGGAAATAGCCGTTGCCCGATAGCGATGCATCAGAGTCAACAAGATAGTAGGCCGACACGGTAAAGTCGGACAAGTTCTTGACAACAGCACCAGCTGCAGATGTCATGTCGAGATAACCTGAACCAGCACCGAGATTCAGCACACTGTATTTTCCCATTTTCTCCACCTTGGCCGGACTTACCAACTTTGCCGACACACCCGAAGCTGACGCATCGCTCACCGACGTGCCACTTACATTGTCGAACGTGTAGTGAAGCACAAGATTCTCGTCCTGTGCCACAGCGTTTGAACCCAACAGGAGCATTCCCATGCATGCCACTGATAATCGCTTGATTGTTGTAATTGCTTTCATATTAATATGTATTTAATTCTATTTCCCCTTGCTATGCACTTCCCAGTCTATTTCAGTTTCGGGATTGAACTTGCGCCCGTTAACTGTGATGTTCTCAAATGTCACATCATGCACGCCACGAGTACTGTCGTAGTCTTTGATTATGCTTCGCGACAGAGTAGACTCATCACCAGTGAAACTGATATTACGGAACGTCAGATTCTTGATAGTGTTCCCTGGAGCGCGATTGTACTTCTCACTAAAGATAATCTGCACGTTAAACAGGCATCCCCGCTCAATATCCTAGACGCGTATGTCTTCAAAAGTAATGTCCCTAAGCGTATTGTTATCGCCGGCACGCACACAAAACACAGCATCGTCGTCTTCGTTGAGCACATCGCAATCACTCACGTGCACGTTCCTCAGCGTTTCGCCCTTCTTGCTACGGTCGTCGCCGTGGCAACCTAAATTGAAAGGATGGGCAACATCAGCCCACAAAGTGGCACGACTGATGGTTATGTTCTTGCTGCCTCCCCAATACCACCAACGATGATTATACAAGGCGATGCAGTCGTCGCTGTTGCGAAGGAACACATTTTCTATAGTCACGTTCTTACAGCACATGAGATCGATGCCGTCGCTCCACCCGTGACGTGAAAACGACTTGATATTGCGGATTGTGATATTTTCAGATTGACCTCCGAAGACAGTGTAGTGCTGCGGATTCACCATAGTTAGTCCGTCTACAAGCACATTCTTTGAGAACGTGATTTCCACGCCGCGCAACGGGTGGTCGAGTATGCCACGGCCTATGATGCGCACATTTTCAGCGTGGTCGACGCAAAGCTTTGCTTTTAATATCGCACCTAGAGCGAGATACACCGTAGTGTTTGACGGTATCTTGATTTCCGCACTTGGCAGATCCTTAGGCTTGTGAACACCAGGGCCGAAATATATCAGTGAGGCATCCTTGACGAACACGTCATGGTTGTTCTTCCCCACCCAGTTTATGCAGTTCTCCTCCTTGCCGGTGTAAACCTCCGATTCCGGATGGTTGGCAAAGATGTGCAGATTGTGCTTGCGGTCTTTGTTGAACTCCACGCTCAGATACTCTGGAGTGTCCATGCGGAACTCTATAGTGCGTTCATCAACGTGCTTGACTCTGATTTTCTTCGACAGAGGGCGTACAATCACCTCCATCTGACCAACAGACAGAGCGTCGTCACGCAAGTTCTTCACTCTTACCACAACAGGACGCCCCATATCAAACTCGGCAAAAGACGCTTTCTGCACCTTGTGCATGTCCACATCACAGCGCAATGTCTTCAGACTGACCCACTCGCCACCTTCCGCTTCGCGTACAGACACCTCATAATCGTTCATCTCCTCGACACCATCCTTTGCGGGATAGTCATAGGCCTTCACCGCATGAGTCTGAGCAAAAAGCGCCAATGGACAAGCGCACAGTACTGCCAGCACCAAAACGGCATTCACAACCAGTATTTTCCTTATAACATGTACCATTATTTCAAGAAACCTAAAAGTTCAAATTAATCAACGAGCCCTCGTTGTGAAAAAAATGAGCCCTCATTGATTTGTAAACGAGCCCTCGTTGAAAAACAAACGCTACAGCATATATCCCTAATCGCCGTGTCACTTCACTTGTTTCTTCTCCATAGCACTCTTCCACCTCATGAGCGCCTCGATGTAGTAATAGTCGGCATAGACGATTGAGTAGTCAATCTCCGAACCTGCAGGGTGATGCCCTGTGGCATGAAGCAGGAACGACGGTTTGGCATCGCCGCTCCGGTAATTGGCACCGCTCAGCGATGCGAGCATCTTTTCCGCTGCATCCATATAGACAGCCGATTTCTCGTCGCTGACATATTCGGAGAGTTCAATCAGCGCCGACGCCACTATGGCAGCGGCAGAAGCGTCGCGTGGAGCTTCGGGAATGGCAGGGTCGTCGAAATCCCAGTACGGAACGTAGTCGTCGGGCAAGCGTGAGAGATAGAGATCTGTGACCTTCTCAGCGAAATCGAGAAAACGTTTTTCGCCAGTCTCTCGATAGACCACGGTGTAGCCATAGATAGCCCACGATTGCCCACGGGCCCACAGGCTGCTGTCGGCATAGCCCTGATGAGTGCATCCGCGAAGGAAGTCGCCTGAAAGGGTGTCGTAGACAGCCACATGATAGCAGCCGCCGTCCTCACGGAAGTGACACTCCATAGTCTTCTCAGCATGGCGCACAGCAATGTCGTAGAGCGATTTGCCGCCACCGTTCTTAGCCGCCCAAAACATCATCTCCAGATTCATCATGTTGTCCATGATAGTGTTGTGGCCGCCGTAATCCTTCACATGGCGAGGCCAAGAGAGGATAGTGCCAACTGTAGGGTTGTACAGTGTGGCAAGCGTGTCTGCCGTATTTAGTATGACCTGCTTGTATTCAGGATTGCCCGTAAGCCGGTAACCGTTTCCGTAACTGCAAAACACGAGGAAACCGAGGTCGTGGTCGTAGGCAGGAGTCTCAGCCAAAAAAACCAACTCTTCAGTATATCGCTTGGCCTCAGAAAGAAGTGCCGTGTCGCCACTGTGCTCGTATGCATACCACATAATGCCAGGCCA